>UEXM01000036.1_pt1 | contig 159041 bp, 177 predicted proteins | sample 1796661 | NCBI WGS metagenome assembly UEXM01 (sample SAMEA4772469, study PRJEB27181) | metagenome | reverse complement strand
TGAAGTTGAAAACCTTGGTGTACTGATTAGAAAATTCTTTTTAAATAAGCTTTGCTTGGTTTTTCAAAAAATCTTTGTTCAACGTAAATGCTTTTATTATTGTTGGGCCCCGGCAAGGGATGGGTACTAAATAATTATTGTTTAAAGTTAATAAACACTAATTTCACCAACTTTACTGTTGACTAACTCTGTATACTATGTTACTATTAAACTATAGAAAACTTAAGGAGTCATTTTACGATCATCGATCTTTTTTACAATTTCTGAATTTTCTTGATAATACGACTCGAATAAGGACGCCAGGCGCTCAGCATCACCCTGAGGCGCGCCGGTCGGCTCTTCCGGTTTGACAGATTTTGAAGCAAGTGATGCCTTTTGGGCTGAGATAGATTGCGCTTCTTTTGCCGCGGCACTAATTGCTTTGGAAATTTTTTTGTGTGGTTTAGTTAGATTAAGTTTGTTTGTTATCATTATTGCTGCTTCTTTCGTGCCGGCAGCTTGCATTTGCTTTTTTATTTTACTTTTACTTAACTGAAGAGCCCTCCAGGCCTCCGGGTTTTCTTTTTGGAGTCTTGCTTCAAATTTCCTGGCTTTTTCAGCAGATCTGCTCATTGCTCTTGCTGTTTGCGCAAGGACCCTCTTCTCATCGTCCCCGCCTGGTGTAAAATCATGATCAGAGACTTGCCGGTAATAATCTCCCATAACGTGATTGTCACCTATCTTTGTTTTGCTGTTTTTTTGATACGCAATCCACTCAGTTCTAAAAACCCAGCTAAATTTCTCGTCTTCACTACCCTTAAGTTCATATGTCCCAGGTATTTTTCTCAATTTATCAATCCAGGAAGTTGAAGGGACCCATTTTATAGCGGGACTCAACTTAAGGCCTTGTTTTTTAAGTTGTCTTGGCCCATTAGGATAATTCTTTCGGTACCAGTCTCTAAATTCACTGTAAGCCCCGAGCATGGAGCCTCTGGCGCGCTCTTTTATGGCCGCAGTCCTGGTGCCGTCGCCTATGGGGTTGAACACTGAATAAGCAGCCTCCCAGGCAATAATACCAGCAAGATAAGACAATCCTGCGTATGCGCCGACGATGATGGGCGCTATTTCTAGCAAATTGTCATCATTTTTATTTTTTTTGGTAATTTTCACTGCGTTTTCCTCTTAGATCCAAAGTAATTAGTTTTTTTAACGCAAAGAAGGGTCTTTTTGGGTGTTTTTTAATTTTGGAAGGAAATCTTTTTTTAATTTCAAGAGTTTTTCGAATTTAAGCTTCTCTCTGGAGTCAATATAAAGAACTTGAGGCTTACGATACTGACCATTTATTAGCAAATCGTCAAAATCATAAAATTTCATCTTTGTGTTCGACGATTTTGGGCTAGCCACTGCTCCGGAAAGCAAAAAAAGACAAAAAAGACAAAAAATTAAAGAATTTTTAACAAATTTGGTCATTCATAGCTTCTCCAGTGGCAACCACAAGGGTAACAGTCGCAAAAGTCGCAAAAGTCAAGAGTTTGTTGTATAGTTTCTCCGTAGTTGAGGTTGATTTCATCAAAAATTGCGTCTGAAATCTTATTCTCTACTTCTCTGACATGATCTTCGTCTATTTTATTCACCATTTCGCCAAGATTTCTCTTGGCTTCCCATGGCGTAAGTTTATTTTTGTCCATTTCTATACAAATTATACACATTTAACTTATTATCTCATTTCTCACCATCACCATAGCCATCAATAGCCTTTTCGTTGCTTCGGTTGCCATCAAACTTATTAAGGTCTGCATCGGTGATTTTTAACTTTTTAACTATGATCTTGTGAATCTTGATGCACATGTTTTTCATTTTTTCAGATGTTTTTCCTTGGGCTTGGGGCTCAAAAGTCTTTCCAGGAATTCCATATTTTTTTATAAATCCCCCAAGATAAAGTTCTTTTGCCCCCTTGCGATCCGCGTCTGGATCCCGACGGGTCCCTTTGGCGTGCTTTCCGACCTCGCCAATTTTAACAGGCTGGCCGGCCCGCTCTTTTTTGCCAGGAATCATTTGTTGTTTCTCCATAAAAAAGATCATCAGTCCTTTAAGATCGGCTAATTTGATGGCCATCCTAGGAGGATTTTTACTTGTTTTCTCAAGTTCCTTTGAGTCAGCACCCTGCTGATCCCGCATGCGCCTTGCGATGTTAGCTGGCTCTGACGCGGCGCTTTGGGCATCGCTAGCATCTTGGTACTTTGCCATCGCTGCGGAAAATTTATTGGAAAGCTTTTCTAGTTGTGGATATTTCTTCTTGAGCTTTTTTGGAGAGAAGTTGCCCATAACGCGGCTGAAAAGCTCATGTTTGTTGGGATCGATAATCTTTTTAAGTCGCTTCTTATCCGCCGTAAGGTACGCGGTCCAAAAACCAGCGCTATTTTTGAGCTCTATACCGCTCATTACATCTCTGTTGGCCTCAATAAAATTTCTATGGCCTCGGATGAGTCCATTTCCTTCCGCAGCGCGCTCAATCCACTGCTGCATAGACTTTACAAAAGACGAAGTGGCTTTTTCTCTATTTGTATAGGCGCCTTCAGCCGCGTCGGCGACTTTCCTTCCCTTAACAGCCGCGTTCTTTTTTTGTGCTCTAGAGGATATAGTCCCATCCTTGGACCCTTTCCTAAAGAGAACCGGAAAAGTATTAGGACCAATAAGTCCGTCAGGTTTTTCACCCTTTGGTCTTGTTTCTGGGTAGTCTGTTTGGAACTTAACAATCGCATCATGAGTGCTTTGACCATACTTTCCGTCAACTCCATCTTTATTAGGTCCAAAAGTACCTAAGTTATAACCTAGACCTTTGAGGACGTTCTGAATTTTACGCAATGTAATTGAGTCCTCTGTGGTTTCTTCTTGCATCAGCCTCCCGCTAGCGTTTAGCTGGCTAATCAATCTTCTCTGGATTTTGGCTTTCCTCTGATAGTAACTGCGACCTCTCGCTCCGCCAGCCTGTGATGATGATGCAGATCCTGAGCCAGATGCCGCACCAGCCTGTGGTGATGCTGCAGGTCCTGCGCCAGATGCCGCACCAGCCTGTGGTGATGCTGCAGGTCCTGCGCCAGATGCCGCACCAGCCTGTGGTGATGCTGCAGGTCCTGCGCTCGGAGCGCGCCCGCCAAGAATCGTATCTAATATATTCTGTATCATCTGATTGAGTCCTTGATCACCGCTTTTCAGGGCACTGAGAAACTTAGCAGTATCAATTCCGGCTTCTTCTAAATACGCGGCCAAGTAAGGGGGAAAGGTTTCTGCGCTAAGTGTTCCGAGATCAACTCCCTCGGCCGCTAAATAATTTTCCAACGAAGGCATGCCAGGAACGCCACCGTTTGTTTGAATTTGGGCGATCATGCCTTGATCGTTGGATACTGGACCTTTAGGGCCAGAACCTTCCGCGCCGCCTAGAGAAGGTCCTAATGGAGGCAGCTTCGTGTTATCCTTGCGAAGAGCAAGATAGATAGGTACTGTCATCGCGCCTTGAGCTAGAACTGCCACGCCGGCTTTGCCCGTTAGATCTAATTTCCCCCAGGCCTTTGCCATGGCCTTGAGGCCCGTCTTCGTCAGTAGCCCATTGACCACCGCGCCAGAGGTTCTACTTAAGACTTGCACCGCTGCATCAAGAACCATCTTTTTTACGGTCATGTCTCCTAGTGCGTTGGCCACCTGAGTGGGGATCCCAATGCCTGCTTTCGCGGATGCGCGCACTGTTTTCTCTGCTGCATTCGCAGCTGCCTTGGTCGCTCTATTGGCCCCTGGCGCTGCCAACCTCTGCAGATCTTTGAGTTTGTTTAATTTCGTTGCACCCTCTTTACCGATGCGCCCGAGTAAGGTACCCGCCGCGGATTTGACGTCATGACTACGGCCAGCGTTTTTTAGAATGGTATTAGCCTGTTTGACAATCGCCTGCTCTGCCTTGGTAAGGTTTCTAGTCCCCGAGTTTTTTACAATAATTTGGTTTGCTTGTTTGACAATCCCCATGACTGCATCGTCATAGCCATTGGCGTTGATATGAGCTGTAATATCATCGATCGCGCCCCTTGCAGCGCGCCCAAAGGTTGCCGTTGCTGTAGACGACGCCGCTTTCGGGGCGCCTTTGCCCACTGCACCGCCGACGGCCTGCACAATTTTCGATACCACCGGTTTCGCGAAAGCCTCGGGACCTTCAAGCAACAAAGGAGACTTAAGCTTCAACCCTTCCGCCAAGCTATTGACAGAATCTGGCACGTTATTCAGCAAAATTTCGTTCCTCAAGCAACAAACCTCAAGAAATCGCCGATGAAAACTGCTCTTTTCAGCCAGCTCAGTGTCTTTGATGTAATCGACAGCCTCGATGTTGAGTATAAGTCTTCCATAATCGTTTATTGAGTGCACCGCCCACTGTTCGAAGAGTTCCCTGTTTTTGCCGAATCCGAACTTCTTACAAAGAAATTTATTTGAAAGCTGGATTATTTCTTCCTCTGCCACCTCTTGTGGGGTTTTGTCAGACCAATTCCTGAAGTTTTCCATTATCATTTTAAAATTGTTTTTGTTTTTGTTTTCGATTTTTGTGGTTATCACGGCGTTTTCTCCTTGGGTTCGTTAAATTATAATGCTTTTGTGGTTAAGCCAACATAGTAAATAGTGTTTGAAGCTTTTAAGGGCAACGAATCATTCGCGATTCTGAAAATCAACCTAGAAATGTTGGCAAATTTCGTTATAAAGAAGGTCTGCAGAGCCGGAAGCACACTCTTCGAGATCAAGCCTCCAACAGAATTTACTTGAATCACCGTTTGTCAAGCATTGTCCGGGTTCTTGTTTCTCATCACATTGCTTTCCGTGAAACTGGCTACCGGGACTATAGCAGACCCACACATCATCAGGCGGCAATTGAGCAACATCGGATGCATCCGGGCCCATGTCAGCATCGTGGTAGCTTGGGTTTTCTTCAGCGGCACAGGAAAGAACAAGCAAGGCGCCGCAAATCGAGATTTTTTTAAACATTTTAGGTATTCTCCCTTATAATAAATAGGTGAACCCCAGTTTCCGGCGATTTTTTGCGGTATTTTTTTGCACTAGCGCTTGCAACGGGAGGCTAAAACGTTCTAACCAAATATGAAACAATACTTTCTGGCCCTACTCTGATTGCAATAGTTTCTTTTGCCTTTCCAGTATGAAACATAACAGGTATTGTTTTTATTCCCATGATGCCAGCAAGCTGTGTAACCCAAGGTTCGTCAAGATCAAGATGATACACCTTAACGTTTAGCTTTGCTTCTTCAATAACTCGTCGTGTTAATCGACAAGGAGCACACCAGTCCGCGCCAAAAATTACAATTGTATCATTACCTCGGTCTAATAGCGACCGCAAATGATTTTCACTAATGTAACGCGAATTTTTTCTGAGTTCTTCTTGTCCGTTATATGTGACAACTACCTCAGTATTGGAGTTTCCCGAGGTTGGGCCCGATGATCCGCATGATAAAGCCATCATAGAAGCCAAGATTGGTATGTACAAGCGAAGTTTCATGGTTATCTCTCCTGGTAGTGTTTATCTAGGTACAACTAGCTTTAAAGTTAAGAACTCATCGCTCCCAGTAATCGATCTAACTTTTCGTGTATTGATCGCAAGCTATCGTCCAACCCTTCAATGGTTGCTTTGTTTCCCTCACCACCGACTGGTATATCTCCTCCGGACATATTAATCTCTTGTTCGATTAATTTTTTAAGCTCCTCGTTAATAATTCTTTCTAATATTTTTTTGGTAATTTTCATTTTGGTACTCCTTTCGATATCTTATTTAGCGCATGGGCGAGGCTCCTCGCCCAGTCTCCGTTTTTCGGATTCTTGAACGCTTTGAACGCGAGGTCGTACATTTTCTTCTGCCCGCGCACAGGGATTTTTTTGTAAACGCCCGCTATAGTTTGAATGGCCGCTTTTTGGGCGCCCAAACTGGCCGAATTCAACAGAGGCCCGGCGACCAAGCCGGACATGGCCACTATGGCTGCACCCATCGTTTGAGCAGTCGCAATATCGCGAATTAAAGCCGTAGCATCTTTACGATCAGACTCAGAGCCATGGTCAAACGCTTGTTTTTGATGCGCGAACCCAGTCGCTGCCGCCACGTCACCCATATATTCTATTTCTTTTATAGTTCTCTCAATCTCTTCTTTTACAATTCTCTCTAAATTTTTCCTGGTAATTTTCATGGGATGTTTATTCTCCTTTTTCATTTTTGTTGCATCTTGTGTTTTATACATTCTCGACCCCTCACTGGTAGTAATTAGTATGTGAGTTCCGAATCTGGCAAAATTTCCCTGGGTGTATTGCGTGTATCTGGCCGCCCACATTACCCTACATGTAGGTATGGGACTTACATTCGGCTACCTATGCCTACACCGGGGGGGAGGGGGTACCCCCACCTACACGTATGTGTTTCACCTACATTTGATTACATTTGTTTACAAGTTAATTAATTAACTGTATGTTATTATCCTACCTTTGCTTACACTGTATGTATCTATCCCACATCCTACATCTACCTACCTTTCCCTACGTTGTTAGGTTATTGTTTTTACTCTTCTTACATTCTCGCACCTTGTCCTACATGTCGGATGGTGTAGGTAAGTGTAGGTGAATGTAGGTAAACGTAGCCAAGTGTACCACCGTTAACATTCTAACGCTAAATAAAAGTGAAAAAAAAGAAAAAAAAGATCATTTTATTCCGGATACATGTCGGTATGTGTAGGTGTAACGGTTACCTTTACCTACCTTTCCTCTGGTGTAGGTGCTCTAAGTATGCGGAATCATTGAAGTTCTTACGGTCACGTTTTGAAATTCAAGGGCGAAGGGATTTACTCAATGATTTCAAGGGCTTACGGCTGGAATTGGCTTTCTCCTCGAAAAAATGGTATAATTATACTATAAGGAGGCGAGAGAGAGAAAAAATTAAAGTGAAAAAAAAGTAAAAAAACTTCACTTTTCTCTTGACAACTCCAACCTTATTTGGTATAATAAGGTATAACCTGAAAACGATGGTGGTCATCGTTACGGGTATTAACCGCGCAATAGCGCAAAAATGAAAGGTGTCTATCATGGCATTACGTAAGCAGAAAAGCAACATTATCAATCTCGGCATGACCGTTCTCAACGAGGACGAAAAGGCTGGCATGACTATCGACCAAACCATCTTGAATGGTAAGTCGGCGGTCGTATCCTTCCGGCTTATCAACGGGGGTCGCAAGTCCGCCGCTGCAAAGTTGGACCGCGCTGCGATTGTTGACTTGGCGGAAGCTCTTCAGGAGATTCTTGCTACTGAAGGCGACTTCTAGGTCATAGCCCTGCGGGGCTCGAAAGAGCCCCACACATTTAGCACACCAACGACTGAAAAGGAAAACCGGTGTTTTTAGAATTTGTTTTAGTTAGTTTTATATTAGCATTCGCGGAATGCATGTTGCCGGCCTATGATTGGGCCTGTTTAGAGGATTGAAGATGGAATATATCAGTGTCGCTTATAAGGGCGCAAATTACATGGTCGTGCCTGGATCGCCCAAAGCTCGCATGCTGCGCGAGGCCAACGCCGTTTGGTTAACGGGCAATGAAAGCTTAAGCCGCGAGCTGCTCAAGAAGGCGTTCAACGCCGACGGATGCGCCTTCTTGCATCGCCAGGGGGTGCGCGCACATGGATAAGTTGATCAACCGACGATATGTTGACCCGTCCCTACCGGGTATCGCTTACCAGCTCGCCAATGGCCGAGGCCTAGGCGACTCGCGTATGTTTGAAGGCTGGCTTGATAAACCCAAGCGCAAAACGAAGGCCTCGCGCTACGATTGGGGGTTCAACCATGGCTAGACGTTCAAAAGTCGCCTCCTCATGGGCGAAAACCAAGAAAAAATAGAACCCTTCAAAGTCCCCACCAGCCCCATGTGCGTCGCCAGGCGCCATGGGGCATCTTTGTATGTATTACACCTACATTACCCTACATCAAAATCAGCAAAACCCCAATTTTAAAAACCTAATGATTTCAAGGGGTTAGTTTAACTCGCCCTAGGGCCAGACAAAACCTACACCTACCTACCTTGCCTACATCTCCCTACATGGGCCTACAGGTAGGATAAAGTGTTGCAACGTCCCACATCAAGTGTATCCGTGAGAACGATATCCTACCTGTAGGTTTTAAAACTACCTTGCCTACATTACCTTACATGTGGGTCCTGGGCCTACGTTCCCCCACAGGTAGGATAAAATGCGTACATTCAACACATTGTGTGTCTTACACCTACATTTCCCTACCTGTGGGGTCAACACCCACACATGCGCATCTCTGCCTACATGTGCTGCACCTGCCCACATTTGCCTACACCGGCTACGTGCCTGGCGTGTAGGTCTTTTCATTACATCGCGGCATACTCTCCGCGTGTCCTCCAAGCCGTTAACATCTTGACGTTTTTTCTTTGTCAAGTGTTTTTTTTCTAACGCGAGGCGTTCTTTTTTTGACGTTGACAATTCACAGCGTCTATGTATTTAATCACACCCACTTACACCCTATACCACCTAAGCCCACAAGGAAACACTTTTTTCAAACCCATAAAAGAATTTCTTTAAAGCTTTTTCTACCTTGTGACACTTAGGGGTTATTCGCTACTGCTTTAACGCTTCTTTGTTTTAGCCCATGATGAACTAACTGAACTATTCTTTCTTCTAGCCATTGTTAACATACTCCGCGCCTCCGATAAGGGTCATGTCTGAACCTTGATAGTCCAGGTCTTTAGTGTTACACCATTGCTGGTCACCATTGCTCCACTGAATAAGAGTTTCCTTTCCAGCTCTACGTTGTTCGAGTGCCAAGCCATTCTTGTGGCGTGGGTGAGTTGCTGCGTTTGATTCGATAAACATTATTTGTTTCCTTTGTTCGCGGTTGGTGTTGGTGTGCTAGGTCGTGTTGTCATTCGTATCACTGCTCTATTCGCAATGAATGATTGATCTCTTACTCTTACTACTCTTGATGATGTGTTAAACATTATTTCTTTTAATCTCCGCGATTCGTTATTGGTTCAAGTCAAATGGTGGCGTTGTTTTGTGAAAGCAAGGCACAACGCCATAAGCCTTGTACGACCTAGGTTAAGCCTGCTCTGTTGAAAGCACTTCATTTACCGCCTCAAGCAGGTTGGTTAGTGCCTGCTTGTCGAGCTTCACGGCTGCCGACTTGCGGCCTCCGTTGATAAGTCGGACGCTAACGCCCTGTGAGTGACCATTGACGAGTGTCTGGTCAAGGATGATGCCACCGGCTGATTGCTTCTTATCGTTGCTCTCCGCGTTCATGATGGTGAAACCTAGGTTTTGAATGTTTGATACGATGCGCTTCATAATGTTACCCTTTCGAGGTAGTTTGTTTTATAAAGAAAGAAAGCCAATCCCTCATTCTCTATACAAGTATTATACCAAGACTTCGACCAAAAGTCAAGAACTATTTTAAGGTCAAGTGTCTTTTTATTTTAGTGTCACGACCGACACAAATGCTGTGGGTTCCCAACTTCCCACAACTAAACATAGCCTACCTGGGAATCGTTCCCACGCTTACGCAACCACGACGTTGAACTTCGGTTAGCTTGACAACAATGTGCCGCGTTTGGGGCACTTGACAACAATGCTAATCCTGAATCATTACGTCTCTGGTCTATGTTCCCCACGGTGCGACCCTAAATAGGGTCGGCTGAATACGCCTCAAGCGTGATGGTTTCCTTACGTGGCAACCAACCCATTCGCTCGCTTACTTCGCGAAAGAATGAATCGGGGTATCCTTTATAGTTGATACCACGGCAAGTAGTTTCGCCGTTGCGCTCGAAGCCTAGGTCACCACCGTCACCGCCCTTAGCCATGTCGATGTATTGATACTTCGCTTCTCGATAAAACGACATGGATGATGGATGATCAAGCATGTTCTTATACGCGTTAATCATTTCTTCTACTGTTTTCATTTGCTATCCTTTGGCTTACAAATCGTTTGTTCAAGGCAATTCTCATAAGTGACATACGTGCAAGCTCTTACTTCTATCACTTCGCCATTAGGATATTCATGTGTTACCGGCAAGTCACACACCATCTCTTTATCATCTGTGCATTCCACTGTGGAAGTGCATGACATTTTTTCTTCATCGCAACCGATTGAAGCAAGTAACGCTACAATCAAAACTATCTTCAACATTTGTTATTCCTTAATTGTTTATGTTACCATTATACCCGGTTTATTAGCTTTTGTCAAGAACTATTTTAGTCTGTTTGCAAAAAAAATACCGGCGATTGGCATCGTCAAATCAACGTCTCATCGAGATTGTGAATGTAAAAATCAAACAACCTGTAAACACGGCAAGCAACGAACCAAGAGCGACCCAATCCATCTTAAAACCAATCCAATTCGCGCGCGGCCGGTCGAATGAAAAATTCTAATGGGCCCACGCGTAGGATACTGTATGGGGTTGTCGTATCTTCCGATAACACCAAGTCGTAACGTCGATGGGACAATTCCCACTTGGGCGATCGACCCACAAACACTGTATAAGGAAAGGTCAACATTAACTTGCCCTTCATCGTTCTCCACAAACTCATTCACATTCTCACAGACCAAAGAAATAAAAGAAAAGTAACGCACATCAAACCATAAAACATTACGGTTTCAAAGTTTGACGCGTCTTCGATAAAGGCTTCCACCTTTTTAGTTTTTCAGTCCGAACTGCTTCAATAGAGCTTCGGCTTGGTCGAACGTCATCCCGACATCCTCGAATGCCTTAACCTTCGGTGCTGGCTTCGAGACAGAGACACGGCGGAGTTTCTTGGGTGCCTTGCCGGCGATTAAATCCGCTTGAGTCGCTACGATGGTATTTGTCGGCATCTTGTCAACACCCAGCTTTGTCAAGATTGCCTTGTGCGCTTCGTTCTTCGTCTTCGCTTTGACGAAGCCGCTCCAAGCTGTTGGCATGTTGAGATCAAGGTCGCATTCCAATTTATATAACCACTTCATAATAAAATCCTTTGTTTTTGGTTAATTCCTCATTGTTTCTATATACATACTATCAAGGTTTTAACCAAAAGTCAAGAACTATTTTAGGGGTCTATGTCTTTTTTTTTATGTCCGATGAGGTGTGAATCACCCTTAACCACGACTCGTGCACATTGTGCGTTACTGGTGGATCTTGGCCGAAACAAATCACCTCCCAAATTACACCACTGATAATAGAACCCTTTTGTATGCCTGGTCTGACAAGGTAACCTATCGATCCGCGTTCTGTAATCGTCGAGCCGGACACTTCATCGGGCGAGTGGTCCCAGATTTGTACTAGCTCACCCGGCTTGAGTTCATGTTTCATAAAAAGTCTTACTGCCTGATGAGGAGAAACTCGTGAGGACGGTTACGAATGTTGAAGCCTGAAAATCCGTGCAAGTCAGTGTATACATGCGGACATCTCCCTTGCCAATGTATGAAGACATTGTTCTGGTATCCCCACTTGTCAGTTTCAATGCTTTTTATGACTCCAGTATAAGGGTTAACCGATTTGTGATCATATATCACCATGTCTCCGACCTTGAGTTTATCTTTCATAAAAAATACCGCCGAATGCTAAACCACGATGGTGTCATGTCCGTGGATGTATCGAAGTAGTCCGACGTGCTGGGATGTCGTCATTGTCCTGAATCCGTAGCTACCTCGTGCGGTGTAGTCCTTCACAATCTTCTTTCCGTCCTCTGAGGTGTCTCCGAGTTGCAGCTCGTAAGAATAGATCCTCTTTCCATCTGTGTGGAATGTTCCCTTGTGATTCTTCGCGGGGTTGCCAAGTGCCCATGCTTCTGCTACTAATGAATTTACTACTGGTTTCATACTATCTCTTACTCTCTTCAGCCATTGGTGGTCGGATTAAGCCGGTTTCTTTGTCTCTCATTCTCGTGAGTCGGATGTTTACCATCTCTTCTACAATTTTGCAGCGTAGGTCCGACGGAAACCCCTTGAGCATTTCCTTTCTCTTGGGGTCTGACATGTCCACAAGTTGGCGCGCTGTGCGGCGGTAGCTTGCATTGCTATGTTCAGTCTTCTCTTTTTTCATCTTGTTATTCTCCATTGTTGTGGTGTCCGGGGTAAAGTGGGCCGGCTGAGGTGCAATCAGCGACATCTACGCGGATTGGATTCCTTTTTGTTGTGTCAAACAATTTTAAATTTGCAAACACTTTTTGATTTTTAATATCTATTTCAAGTCCAACGACTCGTGCCTGGTAAGGCGCCGAGCCTACCTTTACGACTACTCTGTCTCCTGACCTTATTTTGTTTGGATTATACTTATCGAACAAATTCCCAATTTCTCTATTAGAGGTTGTCATCGTGGTGCTCCGTCATACTCGCAGTCATAGTCGTCGAGGGCAGCTTCTCTTAACAACTCCGTTGACTCGTCATCATAACATGCGGAACCTCTGAGTTCTAAAAACGAAACCAATTCGGTTCTTGTTGCCTTTTCCAAATAACGCCGGTCGACGTTAATGTATTCGCCCGTGTGTGTTTCTAGGAACATCTTATTTTCTCCTATACCAGTCGATTAACAGTTGGCCGACCCACAAGCCGGCTGCGATCGTCATAACACTTCCCAAAAAGTCTAACATCTACTTCTCCATTTAATATTTGCGCCCCGGATAGGATTCGAACCTATGACCCACGGCTTAGAAGGCCGTTGCTCTATCCAGCTGAGCTACCGGGGCAATTCTTTATTTTCTATACTTACAGTATATCAAGTTTTCAACGATTTGTCAATAACTATTTATCTTTTTTTACGACCCAACGTAGATCAAAATCATCATCAGAATACAATGTGCCGGCAAGAGATCGCTTGACGCCAGCCGACAACACTTCTTTTCTTCTTGAGCGTAGATCTAAAAAGATAGACTCTGCTAATTTTTCTGCTGCTTCGTAATTTCTAGCGGTGCCGCAAACCCTGTCGTGTGTGTCATACGGCTTTCTGTACCAGATAAGATAATCTTTCAACCTATCTCCTTGGTCGGGAAGGCAGGATTTGAACCTGCGACCCTCTGGTCCCAAACCAGATGCGCTGCCAGGCTGCGCCACTCCCCGATAAAATAAGCGTGTGGTGAGAATCGAACTCACATCATCAGCTTGGAAGGCTGAGGTAATAGCCGTTATACGACACACGCAGTTATAATTTTGTGGGCCACCAGGGACTCGAACCCTGAACCTGCGGATTAAAAGTCCGATGCTCTGCCAGTTGAGCTAGTAGCCCTCAAACGTGAGGTGCTCCACACGGATGGGTTGAAGCTGGCACCATTTTTGAGATCTTAATGTTCCCATTGTGTTCAGCTATCAATTCTTCTTTTCTCTTCAGACAAATCTTCTCTGTTGCAATTACTTCGAGACTCGCATCTTTACCGATTCGATAGCGGAAGCGCATGATTTCCTTGCTCGCCATTACGAAACCAACTCAAAATCTCGTGCTGGATAACAGTTGTGGTAAGAAGCCGGGACTTCATCACCGACAAACTGTAGTCCAAGATAACGGGCATCGTCTGCCTTGGTTACAAGTGCGTGCTTCCCAGCGTAGCCAAATCGCTTGGCTCTTTTGTTATCCTTGCCCCGAACGAGTGAGCCGGCTGGATACTTTGCTGGTGGTGATTTTAATCTATCAACCAACTGCGTTGCGTTTTGCCACCAGGTGCCAGGGAAATAGTCAGTGTGTGGGTCAGACTCTTGGCCCACTCCTTTCGTGTGAAAGCCAGTCACGCATCGAGGAGAGTCCGGGTCGCGGAAGTCGCTTGGCTCAACACGCCATGATGCAACGGTTCCGTCATACACAAGCCACTCTTTGCGTCCGTTGACACCCCATTCTGAGGCACTTATGTCTAAGTCTTTGGTGCCGAGCCGCTTCTTGAGTTTGTTGATAAAAGATTTATACTTCATTAGTGAACCTCATTGTTCGTTGTTGGTTGTAGTAATAGTTTAACATCATTTAACACTTCTGTCAAGACTTCTGCCTTGTCTTCGTTATCATAATTTACAGCGAATTTATGATTGAGTAGTGCTACGATAGCAGCGACGTTGAATGCTTCGGTTAATGTGTCTTCGTTCATGCTAACTCCAATCCTGCTGGTGCGTCTTTACTGTCCTTGATAATGTGAAACTCATTTTCAACATAAGCATAGATGGCTCGCTCGTAACCTTCTTTCTGAAAGAGAACCTCTGCCAACGTGATTTCAAGCTCGACCTCGCTTCGACCATAAGCTGCTGATTTACGCTTGAGTGTCTTCGTCTTGGTGATAACGCCTGAAACTGTCTTATTATTCCTATTGCCCTTTACGATTGTACCTTCTTTAATCATATTTCTATGCTCCTGTTGACGTAAAGGTCAAACGCAGATGTATCACCCTTCTGCTCAATGTCTTCATACTCTTCTCCGATGCGGATGAAGCCGTATGAATCGTATGCAAGACCGGAAACGTCTACATTGTCACACATTACCATAATGTTTTCTATGATTTGTACGTCGGGATAGCCTTCATACCACTTGACATCCTCGAATCTCCAGCGCCCATGGTCGTCGTTTGATAAATCGTCGGCATAGTCAATCAATTCTTTTAATTCTTTGTCCCACTCTGCCACAGTCTCAACCACATCTTTAATGATTGGATCACATGCAAATGCAACCTCGCTACGATAACCCATTACTTACAACTCCTGCATACATGACCGCCAAGCTCTGGCTTCTTTACATTGGGAAAATACTCGTGACAATAAATACAGTCAACGCCGTAGATAGCTTGCCCTGCATAGTGTCCACTGTCACGCTCAAAGCAAAGTCGGTTCGACCTCGCAATAAATCTCATTCTTGCTTTACCAGCCATAGAAAAATAACCTTTCTCGATTGTTTCTACTCTAATAGTATAGCAGCTAAACCATTGAAAGTCAAGGACTTTTATTGATTATTTTCAATTCTTCTTGGCGCACATGGACCTTCTCATCTCGGCAGAAGAGAACCACGAATCCATAGTCATCTGAAGAGTGGTACTTTTCAAGTACCACGCCGGCGCCGTAAGACTCTCGATAGAAGGTATCCTTGAATGTCACTAAATCACCGACTTTCACTGATTACCTCGCAGCCGCTAATAACCCACCAGCAGATCTTATTATTGGTGTGGACCTTGACTGTTCCGCCTTCGGTGTTTACCCATAATACGACGCCAATGTCGGTCCAGTTGCCATAATATTTAATCAAGCTACCGACCTGCATACTTCAACTCCCGTCTTGAGTGTGAATTGACCAGAAACCGGCGAGCATTGGTAGCTTTCATCCAATGAACCCTGTAAGGATACTCGCCAGGGAACTCCTTCACGATCACGCCGACCTGATAAGGATCATCGTTCGTGATAGTCCTGTTGAAGTCTCTGGCAATACCATATTCAGACAAACAGACGACGTCTCCAACCTTCATCGCCCCACTCCCCTTGCAGCCTCAACTGAGCCAACATACTGGTATGCGCCCTTGTTATAAGCAGGCGCAGAGCACTTTGCCTTGCGATTCATCTCGCGGAGGGCGCGGGTTGAACCACAATCAAGACAAGTGCGATACCCAAGCTCAAGTCGCTTTGGGTTAAAGTCAGTGTGACAATCAATACAAACGGCTTCCATCTAAATGCTCCTCAATTGTTATAATATAATTATAACAGGGTTTTAGCTAATTGTCAACAGTTTTCTCCCATGGTCCTTTAATTATTTTTGACCCCAAAATCATCTCTTCTGCCTCTCGAAGACGTGCCATGTAATTGTCTGTAAGGCTCCATTTTGTGCAACCGGTTTCGTCATCGAAGTTGCCAGTCACCTTACCTTCTGCAACAAGTGCAAACATTGTGCAAAGATTAGCAGCACTAGTAGGGTCATCTAATAATCCTTCGTTGTATGATTCCACGAGCGAATGCAGGATGTTGACGCCTTGCGTCATTATCCTTCGTCGTGCTTTTACCGGGTCTTCGCCCACTTCAAAAGGTTCTCTCTTATCCATTTATTTTCTCCAATTCATCTTCAAATTCCCACATGACCTTACCTGCTGGGCACTGTGGCCTGTCTTTCGACCACACAACGTCAACTATTGCATACTCATTGCCGTCGAGGATATATCGTCCGCGGGTGACCACACCTGTGCATCCTGACGCGTGCAGTTCTACGTGAGGCCAAGGCTTGTATCTCACTATGTCTCCCTTATTCATCCACTATCTCCAGGGCGTGCTTGGGTACCCACTCAGTTACGTTGCCATGAATCAGATTCTCGTTCCACGCAACTTTGTGCATCGTCGCGCCAAGCTCCACGACTCTTCCTACCCAGAGACTGTCATAATTATATCTCACTAAATCACCGACTCTCACTCAGCACCTCCACAAATGTCACATCGCCAAAGCGAGCGAAACCGATACCTGGAACACATACACGATACTGAACATAACTGCTGCCCTCTGGTTCTACAATATCAATTATACCAACTTGCCCTCCCCACCAATACGAAGGATTAGGGGGCATTCTTACCAAGTCACCTACTTTTATCATTTCACCCACCTTAACAAGTATCGAGTTGAGCACCTACCAAAGCGCGGTTTACCGTTGGCTTGCCAATAAACAGTTGCACGAGAAGGACCAGACCAGTTGTCCTCACAGGGGAAAATACGCACGATTAGGCCCACCCCATAAAGACCAGGAGGCTGACAGCCCGGGTCCATGGTCACTGTATCTCCTACTTTTATCTCCATAACGTCACAAAACTTCCGAACTCGCGGTCAAAAGTGTAAAGCAAGCCTTCGTAGTTGGTCAACTTCATCTCGTCAATTATGCTCTTGATTTTATGGCTACTATAACCTAGTTGTCTGCCCCACCTCTCTGCGTAACCCATGAGAACATAAGCGTTACCTTCTGGTCCAGTAAGATCTATCTCTAGCTTTTGTGGCGGCTTCTCTGCTTTGGAGCGAATCATTTGTGACCTTTCTCTATTCTGTATATACTAATAGTATCAGGTATTTATGGAAAAGTCAAGTATTATCTGAGTCTAAAATTTAAAATTCGACAGTCCAAAGAACTCATTCAGAGCATAGTTAATCTCCTGAATTGATAGTGCTTGTACATACGACACATTATTGTAAAACTTGGAAAGATCAACCTTTCTTAGCGCGTCTTTAACTTTTTCATCTTTTATCTTCAAGTACATAGTCGTTGTCTTGTATGGTACGACTGGCTCGGTGACTTCCTCACATCGCCCCGCTGAATGTCCGAACGCGACGATTGAAAAGTTAGCACCTTTAACCACTTTCAAATTGCCTTTGGCCATCTCAGGTATCACCTTCTGTATCAACTTGTGATCTGGTATCTTAATCTTTGGTCGCTGGTAATCTCTCTTCTCCCAGATCTGAAACACAGTGTTTAGCACGTCTTTCTCTTTCCTCGTGCCGTCCGCAAGATAAAAGCAGTTCTGAGGAAGGTCTATGTCTGCTACCAAATGGAAATTCTTATCAAGAGAATTGTGCACAGACCACTTCCTCCAAGCCTTCGGTATCAAGTAACAGATGTGAGTGCAGAACTTAGCATCGTGATTGAAAAACTTCTTTGCTAGTGACGAGGCACGTCCGAATGGTGGGTTCGTGATCGAAACCAGGTTGGTGACGCCTGAAAGGTCTTGTTCTAGATAATCGCCCTGCTTAACCAGCTCGTGCTTTGGCTCAATATCGAACGAAGTTATGTTGTTCTCATCCACTCCAAGTCGAATCAGACCGTCGATGAACTCGCCGGTACCGCCGCAAGGTTCAACAAGATTCACGGAGGACAAATCTACATGTTTCTGCACTTCTTCCAGGCAGATGTCCACGACGTTTTGGCTAGTGTAATACTGCTCCTTGCCTGACGTTCGCTTGTTTGCGTAAGACTGCTTGTTGCGGTGGCCGGCTTTCACATTGTTTCCAATTTGCCCGTAGAAGAACTCACTTCCTATTGCAGTCATCATCGTTTTAGCCAGTCGTTCAGCTTCTTCTTCTGGCATGTCTGCGTTTGCAGACGAAAGTACACTTTCGACCAAACCTCTCAATCTTTTACTGTCTGTCACTTTGTCTCCTTGTCTGTGTAGATACAACTCCACTCGTCATAGTTGAAAGTGTTGCTGTTGCTAATCAGTTTAACCTGGTCGAGTTCTTCTGTCCCTGTGTGGCCCGAACTGATGCCAGCAGATCCGATCATCTTGCTTCGCAGATAATCCTCCCTCGATAATCTATAGATTTCTGTATGGTTTGGCCAAACGGAAACCAGTGTCACCCCGTCCCAACCTTCTTGATTGGGCCTGACTTGATTAAACCAATGGTAAGAACTCCAATCTCCACTCTTTAGGACTTTTATAGATGCACTAGCTGTTTTGACTTCATCCTTGATCCAGGCACCTCCGGGCTTCCTGTACCTTATGTCTCCCTGGTCACTTACAATCTCAACCTCGTAGCCGCGGCTGAGCAAGTGGGCCATGTACAGCTTAACTCCGACTGTACCTTTATCCTGCGGGGTATCGAGATGTCTGAAAGATTCGTTCCTTGAGTTGAGCCATGGGCTCACACCATCTTTGTTTTTTTCTCTCTTGTGTAAGTCAATTATTTCTGCGAGGCACACTGGATTTACTGATCCCATGAGTCCCCCTTTTCAGGGATTGTGATGCCGAAGATTCCGGCGATGAAATTTATAATAGCTAACACTAAGGTAACTCTAATCATGTTTTTTCTCCTAACTTGTACTACTATTATACGCTAGTATGCCTGTAATGTCAAGTGTTTTCTTTGATTTTTGTTTAGATAATTTCTGCCAGCGGTGAGATGGGTACCAATGTGTGTTGCCCATGTTGTCGAGCACCAGAACGTCTTTCAATTCTCTAGTTACTCGCAGGACGATCCCCCACATTAGTAATTCTTCATAGACCTGTGTGTTAGTAATAAAACAGGCTACCAAGTCCCCTGGTTTGAAAGCAATCATATACTAAATATGACGCTCGGACATAAAAGTGGGATTCTTGGGTCAGGCTGTCCTCACCGCCTTGACGTTCGCCAGCCTATGTCTTATTTTATTCTGTTACATCGAGTTCAGGATGGGCTTCGATAATAGATAGCCTCTTACACCGGATTAACGACAACGCGGACGCGGTTATAGACAATCGCGCCGATTTCCTATTTAATTTCCAAGAATCCGCCGGTTGCTTTGATTCACTGTATAGCTTTCGATGCCCGTAGACACTCAGGGAATCAAAGATTGACCAACCGACACCACCAGAACCAGACCCCTGTTGGTCCGTTCAACCCGGGTGGATTTAATCTATCGCCACGACCCTCTCTTTGGTGTCGAAGTGATAAGAATCTGCATACTGTTTTGTAGTCATCCACATGCGCTGGCACTTGCTAGGCTTGGGCTTGGGCGCGCCCATGTCGGTTAAGACAATGTGACCATCGAAACCTTGCTTGTTGACATACTCCGTTGGAGCATTGAAGTCTGTGCCGCCTTGCAACACACGCTCTGGAGCCTTGCTCTGTCCCTTACGCCAGGTGAATATCTTGCTCTCATCAACACGAGTGTCGAACGGCACAACCACGAACTCGGCAACGGATGCCAACTTGTTAAGCTCTGCGAAGAACAAAGCAAGCATGTTATCGTCCACTGAGCCCGACTGGTCAACTGAAACTGCTACGCGCGCTACACGAGCAGACTTGCGACCAGGATGAATGTAAGCATAACGACGATTAATACGCTTGATTGAACTCGAACGGTCGGCTCGTTGTGATGACTTGACGAAGTATCGTAGAACTTTACGCCAGTCAATCTTGGTATCCAGCATCTTCATCACTTCCTTGCGGACTTCAGAAGATACCGAGCCCCAACGGTTCGAGGCACTTGCTTCATTGGCGGCCTTGCGGACAGCATCCTTAAGGCGTTCCTTGGCCATTTCCTTGACCTCTTGAGAGCACTCTTGCCATCCTGAGTGGTCGTCAAGTGTATCAGGTATACCATCGCCCTCTCCAGGGTTGGAGCCTGACTCTCCGCCTTGACCACCTTCACCCTCTTGCTCTCCACCTTCACCCTTCTGTCCGTCTTGGTCTTCTTTGTCCTTGTTGAAGTCTGGCATGTTGGCCATGTACCACTCTGCTGACTCACCTTTAGGTAAGTCTGCGAATGGTGTTCCGGCTTCGCCAGGAATTAGTCCGCCCTTGGGTAGATTGTGAAGGTGAGAGTTGATAGCCAGGTCTGTGGCAATGTTCCATAGCTTCATGTTGACGCCATCTGGGAAGCGACCAGTGACGTGCTCAAACAGAACGTGATAAAATTCATGCTTGAGCACGTCGGTGCGCTCAAGGTCTGTCAAATCTGTAAAGAACGCTGGGTTGTAAAGCATCTCAAACTGGGCGGTGTCGGGATTCACCATCACTCCAGCGGTGGGGATTGCAGTAGATGCTCGCTTATCAATCCTGCGAGAGATTGCAGCAAAGAACGGCTCGTCCATGAGAAGACGAGCGGTGTTCATGTTGAGGTCAAATTCTTTATTGTCAGACATAACAGCCTCCATTGTTTGTATAATATACTATACCACATTTCATGGCATTTGTCAACTATTAGTTGACGTCATTTTCCGAGCCGTTAATCAGCTTGACGAAGTGCTTTGACACAGATTCTCCGTCTACTTCTGATTTGTGCAGCTTGACAGTATTGTTAACATCACCCTTGCCCATGACAGTCCAGAGTTTCATGGCAACCTCAGAAGGAAGCATCACAAAGTATCGAGCCAAGTTATCAACCTGCTCTTGAACCAACTCATCCTTGAAGATTTCCTCTGCCTCGAACTTGTCGATGATAGCAGTGTGGTCGTTGATACCGAAATCCGCAACCTTGGCGAAATCACCCTTGACCAAGATGTCCTCAGTCGTAACCTGTCGGTCATAGTTGAGAATGAAATCGTTGAAAGCGACGGCAGCCTCGAAGCCAACAAACGCTGACGTAAGATTGTAAAGTGTAGGACTGGACTCCTCCAACAGGCCGGCTTGAGCCAAGCATCGGTCAAGACGTTCCCACGAGCGACGAGAAGGGTAAACCTTGTTCGGCTCGAAGTCATCTGTGTGTTCGAGGTGGGGTCGGTTCTGGTTGATAAAATTCCAAACCTCAGAAGAAATCTCTGAGTCCTTGGCCCAAGACAGCCAGTCCTCCACTGTAGGTTCGATGTCGAATACTGTCCAGCGGTCTAGTTCTGCTGGGTCCATCTCACCTACTTGGTATTGTGATCCGTGGTCGCCACCATTGACTGCTGCGAAAACGAGCGTGTCTGGGTGGAGAGTGTGACCGTTCAGCTTACGTGAATCAGTAAGCTCGAAGATACCCTGGCGGACCTCCAGAGTAGCGCGGTCAACTTCGTCGAGAAACAAAACAACAGGTCGGTCACAAGCAGCCTTGAACCAGTCTGGCGGGTTGAAAGTTGTAGAATTGTCTTCAATGGTTGGAAGACCAACCAAGTCACCCTCGGTCATCTGAGAAGCACGTCGTTCGACAATCTCCATGCCCTGCGAATCAGCGAACTGATACACAACGGTGGACTTGCCGATGCCGTGACGGCCTCGAAGTAGGACAGGCTTACGCACTGCGGTTACATGGTTAACAATTTTAGAAAATGTCGCGAAATCAACAGCCATGGGGATCTCCTTGTAGTTTTGCTGTTTTTGTCTTATCTATCTATAACTAGTATACTATAGTGGGTACATTTTGTCAATAACAAAATGCAATTTTATTTTAGTGTTCCGAGGCGTCTAAGTGCCATGTTTCTTATGTCTGAATCCGGATGTGAGGCTGAAACCTTCACCACAACGTCAGTTGGGAGGTTTGGATTACTCAACAAGCCTCTCAAAGTTGAGCGTGCATTCCAGTCTGACGCAGCATTCTTTGAAGCAACGTCCTTCTCATAAATGTCTTCCAGAATTTCTGGAGGGCAGCCGCGAGGGCCTTCGGAATTACCCCAACCATTTCTTGTTCTTCCATAACCTCCGACAAAGCACCGGTGCAGTCTCCAAGGGGATCGCCAGCGCATCTTGTCTCCATGGTCAGTATACATCTCGTGATAGAACTCATCTTGACCCACGTAGTGCCCAAAAGTAAGCAGTTCTGTCTTCAGAACATAACCTCGCATGTTCCAGAGATGATCCCTCGCAGCGGGGCACAGTCCTGCGTTCTCTGCTAAGTAGATTTTTGCTCTGCGGTACGGGTGCTCTGCGATCTTTAATTGCGTTTCGCTGTCTAGGAAGCGGTTCTTTGCAAGGCCGATTAGTTCGGCGTTCTCCATTCTGTATACGTTATTCGCTAGTTGTGACATTCTGTCTCCATTGTTTCTTTGATCTCTTCGAGTGTTTCGATGAAGTCGTCTCTTGTAAATCCCCACGGGTTTGATTTCCAGGAAAGTATTACCTCAATCTCTTTATCTATAATACCATTAACTTGCTCTAAAGTCAAGTAATTATTAGGTTTTTTTTCGGTAGGCGGACATTCGGGGTGGATTTCATACGGGTCGGTCAAGGGTTTCTCCATTCTTTATACTTATATATTATCAGAGTTTATAGGAAATGTCAAGAAGATTTTGACAATAATTTCAACCACTTAGTTCGCACCCAGCGTTGGTCATTATCTGCGTCTGAGTTGATAATCAAAACCTTGCAATGATACTCGTCTGGGTGGAATAATCGATTCGGATCATCGAAGTTCGGATTGATAGTCTTGCGCTCTACTACAACGCCTTGGTATCTTTTTCCAGGTGCAGGCGGGTCTACTTCCACCAAGTCTCCAATGTCGATTTTTTGTTTAACCATAATTCATAATACCACAAAAGCCTCCACTCTGTCAAGGAATAAACCGCCATCATTCAATAAAACTAGAGCATCGAACCCTTCGTTAAAAAATTCCAAAACAATGCCGGTCTGGTCGTGAAACAAGGGAAGCCGAAGATCACTGAACCTCACGATGTCACCAGTTTTGAGCTGTGATGTCTGTGATTTTTCTTCGTCTCTTTGTGCCACCTGCATAGCTTACCTCTACTTGGTTGTTTTTGATTGATTCGTAAAGTTTAGACTTCTTCACCTTATGATCCTTTGTGATGAAATGGTCCCCATCGGGTTCGTTTCTCAGCCTCGCACAGATAGCGTAGTAAGCGTACTTCGGAGTCAGCTTGTAAACCAAACCGATAATGTTTGCGGACTCGCCTGTCGAGTCTTTTGTATTCCACAACATGTCTCCAATTCTTAAATTATAGACCTCACTCATTTAATTCTTCAAACCTCGTAAGCATGTTCTCTGGTAGTTGAATAATTTTAACGTCTCCTGTTATTCTACTGGTTGACATTATCTTGTACCACGATTGCTGTCTTATGGCTTCTCCGTTTGGAGCCAATTCTTCTGACAAAACAAGATACGGCGTGAGGTGAGCATAAGATGGTAGTCTTTTAATGTGCTCGGGGTTGTCTTGTGGGTGGGTGAAAACCAAGTCTCCCGGCTCTAATTTAGTCTGCGTTTCCATCATTAAAGTCCTCTGGCCACCAGCCATACATATCTAAACCTGCTTGTTGATAACTATTGTAACCATTAGTTGATGGTTTGTCAAGGATCTTTTTCTTAACCTTGGGTAACAAGATCTTGTTCGCGTCGTCATGTTTTATCGCGATACCGTCTGACTGTGCAGGCAAGTAAGAAGGGTCACCACCGGGGTAAACTCTCAACCTTTCATTGTTCTTCAGATAAAAGGTTGGATCACAGTTTTTAATTATGTCATGTTCAATGACCTGCTTTGCGGTTAGGTTTCTCATTTTTGTTTTGAGTGTTCCGTTCACCACTTCCGTAACTGGAACCTTAAACTTACCGAAAATGGTAGCTTCAACAACTACCCTCTCCCCCTGGTGTAGAAAGGAGATTGCATGGATAACCTTGTTCATTTCTTTGACCTCCGGACCTTCTTCAAGTCTGATTCGTGAGCGTAAACTGGAGACGTCTCATCAATAATTAGAACCTTATAAATCCTTGCGCCCTTTGCTGGCCTAGTAATGGGTCTTGAATCCACTTCAAGAACCATGCAAATCTTGTTGGCCAGCCGCCACGTTGACCGGGTGCCTTTGGCGACGTGACCGTCCTTGGTGTTCGTGTTTGCGATGTCTATCCTGTTGTTCGAGCGAATTTGAACCATGTCACCGGATGAAAACTTGTGTGGCGTATCGTATGCTGCCAGAATCTTCTTAGCATACTTGTTGTTGCACATTTTGTTAAACTCGTTGTAATTGAGCGTGTGGTTCGATGGGTCATTAAGAACTTTATCAACAATATTTCCATAGTATCGAGGATGTTGCACATCATAATATCTAGCACACCTGAGCGCGGCGAGTCTAAGTTCGTCGCTGTAGTTCTGCTCAAACTGTTCTTGTCTTGAAAGCTCTTCCATACTATACTTAGTCCCGAGTTTCTCAAGGTGGTAGTCTTGGCCACCAGAAAGATCACCGTTCTTTTGAAAGTGCCAGTGTAGAGACTTCATGAACTGGGAATCCCCATAAGTCATTTTTTCACTGACCGAGTTGAGGTAGTCAAACATGGTACTTGTTTCTTGGTGCGTCATCATAGCTTTGCAATCCTATCTAAAAGTGTATAGGTTGGCTTGTTCTCTCCGATGAACATGATTTTAACCAACTCGCCGGTGCCAAACACTTTGTCATCATTAAACTGCAAAAGAACGGCTTTCTTGCCAGCGTTGCAATCGCCATATTCGATTTCAACAATTTCACCAATCTCGAATTTCATAATTCCTCCATCATCTTGTTAATACTATAATAACACTGTTGGTAGAAAAAGTCAAGTAAAATTAACTACTTAACAAACTTTAAATCTTTGCGGTCAAAACAGTGTTGATGATGGTAGGAGTACTCCCACCGACTTCGATTCCACATAATCTCATAAGTTAGCCAGATACTGTTCCTAACCTTCTTGATAATCCCTACGTCACCAGGTTGAACCCAACCTGTTCGTTTTACTTTCTTGCCATACGCTGACAGCGCGACCAAATCACCGACTTTCATTGACTAGCTCCAAATCCCTTTTCGGTGTCGATGTTATCACGCTATTGTCCCTGTTCCACATAACCATTCTTCTCTCATCGGTTCCTGGTATTTCGCGAAGTATGATTCCGTACCAGTCAGACCAGTTGTGATGATCGTATTTCACTAAATCACCGACTTTCATTTATGACCTCCAAGTTTGCGTATGCGGTAAAGACAACCTTGCCGCTACTGAGTAAGACATCGTAGTACCCGTTTCCATTTAGCCTACTCTTGACAATACCCACTTTCGATTCGAGTATCATCACACTGTTCGATTCGCCTGAGTGAGCATCGCCGGCGAGGTGTGGCCTGATGTTTACTAAGTCTCCTACTTTAATTTTCACTCTCCGACCTCGGGGCTGATGTACCATGTGTAACCTTCTCCAAGAATACAAGGACAGTCAGAACCAGGGCAACTATCATAACAATGGTCCCAGGCTTCTTCGGATGCGTATTTATATTCTGCTCGTTCTGGTGCTTCAACACATCCGGCAGTTAAAATGAGAAGTGTTGATAAGATTAGTTTTTTCATCTGATTACCTCGATTGTGTTTGGTTTTTGTGCTAAAAGTTCTTTGTCTTGCCAAAGAACAAAGAACACATAAGGATTTCTATCTACGATAATACCACATTTTCTATCACTTGTCAAGTCTAAACCGGCTGAACCAAAACAAGATTTATGGTATGCTGCCTCTATGGGGGACCACCTCACAATATCACCGACTTTCACTGAGTATCCTCGCGGAGTGTTCTATTTGTCTGCCTAGTGCAATGTACCTACCATCCGTCAGAACGATCCAGTCGTACTCATAAGAGTCGGCTCTTGGTCGCTTCTTAACTAAAATGGCAACATAACTTTCCAAGTCAAAATGGTTACCTACACCGCGAGATAACCTCACCAAATCACCGACTTTCATTGATGACCTCCAACTGATTAGCCCACGCGCCACTAGTCAAGGTAGGTGATGCTGGACTCAACTTGTTCCACAGCACTTTGTATATTCTCGCTCGGCCACCATCATATCGGCTGGTGAAGGTATCTTCTACAATGATACCAGTCCGCTCCTGAAGTCCTTTTTCTCTTACCAAGTCACCGACTTTCATTGAGAACCTCTAAATACTCTGGTCTGATTGGTCGGACCCATTGATTATCGAACCAGTAAACATTTTTATAATGATTCCCATCAAAATCTTGGCACTGGAGGTAGTCTGAAACAATGATTCCTGTTTTGTGAAGTTGTGATTTACCATTCCATTTCCACACCACCAAGTCACCCGGCTGCATGATTAATAACTCCTATGCTTGGATGTCCTTGACTGAACCAGCCATTTCCGTCTCCAGTTTGCCATACAATAAAGACCTGATCTACCATAACTTGGCGGACGACACCTAAGTCTGTGGTGGTACAATCAGCATACTCCGTGTACCACTGAACTAAATCACCGACTTTCATTGAATGCCTCAATAACTTTTACGTCTCTTACATCAGTCATCATTGGTATCGTTGATTCACTCCAAATCACAGGTACCCGGTCTGGCTCGCCGAATTTGTTTTCTACTCGCTCGCCCGTCACAATCCCGACAAATTTAACCTTCTGGTGGCCGAAGACACCCCTGGTTGGTGTCCAGGCCACAACATCACCGACTTTCATTGGTTATCTTCCTGAGCGACATTACACTAAAGAATAGGCCGGGGTGAGTCCACTCTGGTGGTTCAGTTTGCCAATGAACTCGGACTCTACCAACCGGAGAGTCGCGATGTTTCGGATACATCAGTTCACTCTCAACAACAATGCCGCGTGCTCCCTTGTGGGATTCCACCAAATCACCGACTTTCACTTATCACCTCATACTCACCAGGTCGTTCACGATAAACAGGATGGCCCGGATACATAACCATAAGCCAGTAGCCATGGAACGCAGGGTTGGGCCCGCGTTGTTCAACGTGCTTTCCGGTTACGATGCCGACTGTCCCCGCCTGATGTGGTTCAATCTTGCCCCATCTCTTCTTCACTAGGTCACCGACTTTCACTGATAACCTCCAATGCTTTGTAGCTCCACAATCTCTTGCCATGGCTGGTTACGACGTGAATATCCGGGTTCAAGAAAGGACATTCATGATAACTCGGACAGTTGCCAGCATAGCCAATGCCTGTCACGATGCCTGTGTGTCCTTGGCCGTTCTGCACCAAATCACCGACTTTCACTAAGCACCTCCAGGTTTTTTCTGTGGCAAAATTCAATCTTGCCGTCAACCAACACATCGTAATAGTCTTCTTTGCCTCGCCATGGCTTATCAGGATCAGTCAGGATCACCGCGAATACCAACCCATGGCGTTTAGTCTTCCAAGGGTCTAGCCACATCACCAAATCACCGATTTTCATTTGACTTCTCCATTTCTCTATACTATAAGTATAGCAGGTAAGTCATTGAAAGTCAAGGCCTTTTTTCGTTGAGTAGCTTCAAGTCGTAGTCCCAGATGTTGTCGCCAACTTTGCCGTTTTGCCACAAGACCCTGAACACTTTATTTAGAGCGGTTGAATGTGGTACTGAGGCTATGACTATTCCTGTCCGCCCCTGTCCTGTTGGGTGGTTGTCTTTTACTAAATCACCGACTTTCATTTAATTTCCTCAAATGCATTTCTGAAGCGGTGCTAATTCCACCATGGTTCCACAGTATTCTATAGTCAGGGGTAGCATACCTGTTGATAAGCCAGTCAACACTGAACCCGAGAATGATTCCAACAGGCTTTCCTTTTTCCTTTGCTGGCAGTGCTATACAAACTAAATCACCGACTTTCACTGATTATCTCCAGAGATGACTCGTGGACGAAGATTGTCACTCCGTCTGTCCTTAAAACGTCGAAATACCCGTTACCTTGCAGTATACTGATGACAATGCCAATCGTGTCATGGTTGCGGTATAACCTCACCAAGTCACCGACTTTCACTGATTACCTCCAATTCTTGCTTTTCAACCAGTGACACTCTACCCCCGTTACTGAACCTCGGATTCGGAAGCCAGAAAAGCTTTGCGAAATCGCCATCAAAACCAATCACTATAGCTTTCGGGCATACCGAGTGCATACCCCATTCAATCAAATCACCGACCTTCACTGACTAGCTCCAACAAATTTTTGTCCATATCGTATTGAGTGTTGGTGTCAAAGAAAAGGACCATACACCTGTCGTTCTTCAGGTCATGAGTTACAATACCAAAACGCGAGGGAGACCAGCGCGGTGTTTGTTTCACCAAATCACCGACTTTCACTTACCAACTCCAGTTCATCATGGTCGTTTTCTATCGGTCCCGTTGTATTTCCGTCAAACCAAAGCACATAAACGATAGAACTTCCGGTGATTTTGCTGACGATTCGGGTCTGCAAAATGATGCCCATTCCATCATCGGCGCGCCATCGTACTAGATCGCCAATTTTCATTGCTTTTCTTCCCTGAAATAAGTTGCATGTACCCAAAGGCCTATGCCAGTGAGGAGCCCTATGGTACAAAGAGTCAACCTCACTGCGTCTAGAATCTCTCCCATTTGAAATTCAAATAAAAATCCATCAATCACGGTACAATCTTTCTCATTAAAGTGTTACACCAATGCTCTCTCTTGCCTGTGTGTTGGTCCACAAGTATGTGCCAATACTCAGTCACTTTGACAATGATTCCGTAACCCATTACCTCGCCTGACGCGGCGCGGTACTGCACAAAGTCACCCACATCTATGTTCACTGATAGCCTCCAGGTCATCACAGAGTGCAAGATCTCTAGTTCCGTCGGCCAAGAGTACGTCTACAACGTAATACTCATCTCCAGCCATGACGCCTAAACGCTTTTGGTCTTCTTGTGAGTCGAGGGATGCTCTGGGCTCAGAGATAAGGAGGGCTACTTGGTTCAGCCAAGTGTCAATCACCAAGTCACCTATCTTCATTTCTTCCATAAAGCTCATCCAGTTTCTTTTTTTGGTCAACGCGGCGAATAACTTCTCTGACAAAATCTTCCTTCTGGCTTTGAAGGATTGCTGCCTTGATCCTGTTCCGCAAAAACAGAATCGCGAGAATTAAAAAGATAAATCCAAATTCCATAATACTATTCTACCTTATTAAGTCTGTAATGTCAATAACTTTTTCTTGTGATTTTGGTACTTCTTCTATCTCTTGACAGTGGTACCATCCTGATTTGGCAGGGTCTCTGAATTGTAACTCCACTAGCCAACGGGCGATGGAGATACAGACACACTTTTCTTTGTGGCGGGTTGACCAGTAGGTCTTGTTGCATTTTACTTGCTTTGATTTCACATAATAATTAGTATGTGTATTCTAAAGTTTTGATGTGCTCTACGAACTTTCGGTATTTACTAGGGATGTATCCTGGCTTGTTTACCATTTCAAATTGTTCTTCTTTTAGTTCGGCCCATTCCCCATTACAAGGGAACCAAACAAGATACTTGTTGTTTGCTTCACTAAACTTAATGAAGCAGCCTTCCTCTCCGTTGACGTTCTTCTCGAATAAGTCATAATCGTCGATGCAACGTATCGCTTCACCCCTTTTCATTAGTGTTCCTTGCGAATGAGACTATTTTGTCTAAGCGAATCAACGACGACTTGGGCAATTGATAGCCTATCATTTTCATCATCACAACAATATTGTTCATTATTCTCTAGGGCCTCTCTAATTGCAACGAAAGTTTTCTCGTATGAGTTGACAGCTTCCGTTATCGTTTTTGTGTTCAGGTTGTCTATTTCATGGAATTCAGATGTTCGATACTCTTCCTCAATTATCGTCTTCAAATGTTTCCCATTTCTGATTTTTGTCACGTTGTCCAAAGACACAATTATCTTCCTTTCTTAGCTCAAATGATTTGAGTCTTCTTATTTTACCCTTACCGTATCCATTTGTCAATAAAACATTAAACAAACTTTCGCCAACAAAACCAACGATAACTCCTCGTATCTTTGTGGCGTGTCCTAACGGTCTATCAAGTAAAATGACTCGGTCTCCCTTCTCAAAGTCGTCCATACTTTAAATAGGGTGCTGATTAACTTTCTAACATAAGCGAGTGTCTGTAACACACGGGCTGATACGATTCTGCGCCGCCTACTAACACTTCTTTATCTTCCTTACACAATCTCTCGGTATAATAGGCGTCCCTGCTGCATTTGTAACACACGGCAGGGCAGACCTCTATACTTGTTGCCCACGGCATTAGCTCTTTTACTTCTTCAAATGCAGTGTATCCTGTAGGTTGAGAAGATAGCTGTAGTGTGGACGCTAATATTGTTTTACCTTTTTTGAAAAGAGCGAGTAACGCTTGGGCAGACCCAGGGATCATGAACATCTCGTCAACGGCTACAACATCGACGTTGCGAGCCTTTTTAAGAATCTCCGAACCCGTGGACACCAAGACTGAGTTATGAGTCTGTCCCTTGTGCGTTACCACCTTACCATCAGAATATCTCTTGTCTATGTTCGGTTTGAACAGGATTGTTTTCCTGTTCTGATAGGAAAAGCGTTCAAGAGCTGCTAACATCTTAGTCGTCTTGCCGCCGAACATTGGTCCTGTAAAGATTTTTACTTCTGGTCTTTTCATTTTAGATTGTCGTCGTGAACTCGCCACCTTCGATTGGAATAGAAACTCCCCAACCAGAAGCAGCGTCAATGTTTTCCTTTAAGTTTGCGACGGTAGTCGTAAATTCAGCAGACACAGTACAGCAACCTCTCTTGTGGTCGTACTGTTCTGTTGAAAACTCTACAAATTCATCCAAGTCGTGTGGGTTCTCCCTGATTGTTTCCGCAATGAACTGTTGGAATGCAAATTCGCCGCGGCCATAATCCTCCAAAAAATCAGCATCCCTCATTGCTTCAAGGGCGTTCGTGTCCCCGAACGACGTTCTTACTGCAAGCTGGGTATCGGTGATTAAATCAGCGACTCGGTCTGCTGTGTCTGTCTCTCGGACTGCATTCTCCTCCAAGTCTCCGGTTGAATGCCAACCCTCGTGCTTGTCTTCGTATGTCAGTGTGACGATTGTCTCGTCGGTTACATCAAGATTGTTGATGGTGTCAATAATTGTTACAGTCATTTTTTCTCCTTTGTTTGTGTTTGTGATAACTGCTTATCTATAATGATTATAGTACCTTACTATAATTTTGTCAATACTTATTTATTGTTTTTATTTTACTTTGCGTAGCTTCAAGAGGGCCAGCTCTTTCTTTTTGCACTCTAACATGATGTCGTGCATCTGTCCATGATTATCTACTGGTCTTTCGATAAAATCTGAATGAGCTTGTTTGCGAATTTTTGGGTCGCCGTATTCAAGAGCTTTCGACTCCGAGACGTGAACAACGGGAGTGATCCAGGGCGGCCAGGTTCTGGCTGCGAGCTTGACTGCTTCCCCTTCTGTGAGTCCTCCGGTGCAGAATCTATGGTGATGGTAATCGAAAACAATCGGGATTCCAGTTTTGTGATGAATTTTTTCATAAATCTCCTTTGTGCTCCACATTGAAGCTTTGTCGTCATTTTCTAACGTGAAACGTTTCTTAGTATTCTCATCGAGGCCGCCAGGTCTGTGGAAGTTCTCGATGAATCTGGCTGCCGTCTTTTCCTTGTCGCCGTAAGTGCCGCCAACATGAATGTTTATCTTGTTGTAGTGACTCGGTTCGAATCCCATCATGTCAAAGATACGAGAGTGCATGTTTAAGTCCTTGTATGCCTTCTCTACGACGTTCTTGTGGGGTGAGCCAAGGCAATTGTAAGGCCCAGGGTGAAACGTCAGTCTGTGGCCGTTTCTCGTGGCGTATTCACCAATCAACTTGAGGCGCCTTCTAATCTCCCCAATGTCCGGAAGTGAACTGTACTCATACTCTGAGGCCCACGGGAAGATGTCAGAGGACATGCGATAGAACTTGATGTCGTTTTTTTCATTCCACTTCAAAATTTTGAGCAAGTCCATGATGTTGTCAAGCGCAAGTTCTGATGCGTACTTGATACCTTTAGCTTTAAATGTTCTCTTAATCATAGAACGGTTGGTCATGATGCGCTTTGACTTGGGCACATCGGATAATGTCATGTTGATACAGGCATAGCCGTAGTTCTGCTTCACGGAGATTTCCTTGATGTTGTGATTGTTTATAAATTATAGCTTAGATTCATGGAAAAGTCAATAACTATTTTCTTTTTCTTTCTGTTATAATCAGAGTACCAGTGTTGTAGCTATCTTTCTCGCTAGTGTACCATCCATACTCTCTCACTGTTTTTTCTACGAGGGATTTCATCTCGTCAGAGTGCCCTGTTATTATTTGGCACGGGAGATGCGCGAAGTTTAAAAACTTCCTGACTGCCTCGTCAACCTGGTGGTGTCTTGTCCCGTGAAGGTCTAATACTTCCATTCTTAATCTCCAATTTAAACAGCCAGCTTGTAGAAATGAAGCCCAAGTTTGCATGCATCCTATTTTCATCTGAAACCTTCTTATCGAAAAATCCCTCGAACTTGGTACCTGGCTGGATTTGCACAAGGGCTTTCTCTCCGTGACGCTGCTTGACCTTACCTTCCTCTTCTTTGAATTCCAGGATCACACCGATCCATTCTTTTCCATAGAGAATGTGAGTGACTAAATCACCTATCGCTAGCCCTTTGATTTTCGATGTGGACTGGTCCATAATAAGATAGCACCCCCACAATAACTAGGCAGGAGAGCCACAAGATCAGCAGGATGTTTCTGTGTTTGTTAATTATTTCTCCAAAGAAACAGAGCTGCTGTAAATAGCGCCGCAGCAAGCGCCGTGGGCCAGTCAACTTTTCTTCTTCTTTTCATAAGTATTTACCTCGGTTAGTCGACTTAGATCAAACATGCACTTCTGTGCTATGTCACTTCGATTGCGCGCGTTAGCATCAGCTATTATCAAGTTCAACTTTTCGAAGGCGCCATCGCAGTTAATATAAAATTCGAAAGCGTTGAGCGTCGCGACAAGACTTGAGTGAAGAATAGATCTGGATGTACAACTAAATTCTGAGCTGCCGCGGTCGATGACGTCGACGGTAATGACCACCTCTGTTGACGCGTCAGACCCGATGGCGGCCGTTGATTTTTTGAAACTTGGATTGACTTGGTAATCCACAAGCCTTAGATTCCTCAAGCTAGGGCTACCTTCAACATATTGCGCGTGGCATGCCTTGAACATTCCGTCGACGAAACCTTTTGCTTTCTCTTCTGTTACCTCTGTGCGCCTCTGTATCCCACCAGTTGTTTCACTTATGGCCAAACTAACAGAGGTGAAATCGCTGTTACAAGATTCTTTTACTGTTATGTCTAGTGGTTGCAATTTTAGTGACTGAGCTTTGAGTGTCTTTTCTAAGAGTTCTTTTAAATTTTCCCTCTTGAACTCTTGCGGCGTTTTTTTCATTCTACTCCAATCTTATAATTCCGGAAGAGAGCTTAAACAAAGAACGGACGTTCTCTAACCTCTTAATGTCTCTGACTATTCGGGCTTTTACATTTTCTGGAGTGTTCATGTCCCCAGGTGTTGATGGTATGAATTTTATAGCCAAACCTGCGATGTATCGGCCGTCGGCTACCTTCTGGTTTCTTATAGCTACTGTAACGATTGTGACGTTTGGTAGCGCGCGCATGTCTGCTAAAATGTCGTCGAGGCCACGAGTCTTTTCTCCCTCAGCTGTCAAACTGTAAGCAATCATGCAATAGAACTTATAAATGCCTCTCTGTCTTGAACGGCCTTTTTCTTCTCCGAGTAGTTGTGATTCTAAGCCTTGGTAGAATTTGTTCTCAAGCAAATCGTCGTCTTCATCTTCGTCTCTGTTTCTATCTACGCCCGCCTCTGCGTTCAGCATTGCTGCCATAAGCTCTTGCATCTGGGCACCGCGGTTCTCCAGGGCCCTACAGTCTTCTGCACAAAAGGCCTCGAAACCTTCTGCATCTTCTCCATGGTAAGAATCGTACCCGTCGAATCTAAGCTCCAATTTAGCATAGTTATCTTCAGTATAGCAGTTTACCTCTCCGGACATGTCAGACCATGGTGGGCCCATTTTTTGCAAATTCTCTGAAAATTTAGACTCGAAGTCTCTCCAGAAACGATAGTCTTTGTTCAATAACACGTTACCTGTGGCATCCTCGTACTCCGGTGTGTCTATGTCCCAGAGTACCTCCAGGTTCGCGTAGAACATAACAGAAGGCGGTTCGCCTGGTTCTCGGTTTCCCAGTTCCCAGTGCGGACTAACAAACTCGTACTCTTCGTTGGCCATTCGTTCTGCTTCTTGGCAGCGCCTCTCTGTCGCCTGCTCAGGATCTGGTGGCGGGTTGTGTTGTATCCATTCCTTTGACTCCCTCAGAATTTCTTCTACTATCGAGAAGGCCTTTGATTCTAATCCTGCATCTGTCATCGACTTCGGCTCATCTCTAAAATTCGCTATAGCGTCGGCAGATTCCTTTTCTTGCAAGCCCTTGAGGTGTCTCTCTACGATTTCGTAAATATCATCCGGATCCTGCGATTTGTTTGGAGCATCCCATATCATTGTTAAATCGCCGTCTTGATCAAACTCTAAAGTAATCAAGTGGTCTTTGTTGCCCTCTGGGATACCTGAAAAATAAGCTATAACAAACGCTTTACCTTCTTGTTCGGTGTATCTTTTAAAATAATTTAGTTTAGATTTCGTCGAGATACACCAATTTGTTAGTCGGGGGTTTTGACCGTAGTAGCACGAAGACTGTGTTGTGAGCGGCCGCACAGCAAAAATGCCGTTATCGCTGTAGACTAGTTCTGAGTCTTTTTTCGCCAACTCTTTGTCTTTCATGTACCTCTTTCTTTCGCCGGCGGACTGCGGTAAGGCTTGCAATTTTTGAGTGAGGGTATCAAAAGTATACTTGTTTATGTCTTTCTCATCGATTCTCTGCTGATTTCTATGGAAGTCAGTGACTAAACCCATCACTTGGTCAAAGAAGGTCGTCGCAGTGTAACCGTCTTTCATAACATGTTTACCTTCTGGGTTTTTGATTGTAAATTTTTGATAAAATTCTTCCATACATTTGCAGGCAAACATTATGTATTTTGACATACCCTGGGGCCCGAACTGACTTTTCAGTTGTGTCGCTAGGATATCCACCACTCCGAACTCGTTTGTTATTTCAAACTTTCCCTTGGCTAGTTTCTTTTTGCTTTCTGCTAACAAGTTAGCTAACCTATAGCCCTCCTCCATCAGGATGACGTTTTTAGATTTTATTGGTGTGCGAACATAGTTTCGCCATGTGTTGTTGAAGTTCATACTAGTATTATAACCTTTTTACTATAAATAGTCAAGGAGTAACTTAAGGGTTTAAGATTTAATTGATTTCAGACGAAGATTAATAGAAAAGCTGAATTAGAATTATCAACACTGCCAAAGAAAAACAGATCATGGTTTTTGTCGTTAGCATTGATTCACCAAGAAGGAACCATGTCAAAATAGGAAACAGTATTAAACCTGCGGATGAGCCGATGAATCTTGCGGTCCATACAGACCCCGTTGCTTCGACTATAATTCTCCAGGCATACCAAAAAGATATAGATGTTGGCACACCCATTATGAATGCGGCTGCGATGGGCCTATTCTGCCACCATTCTGATAAATATTGGGTGTTTAACTGAAACCATCCCAGCGTTTGACCCAAGAAAAAAAGAAAGACGCCAAAATATACTGACATTAGTGTGACCAAATTGCTGCGTTGGAGTAGGTCGCTCTTTGTGACGCCTCTACTACTTTTGACATAGTTAATACACTCTTGAATTCCGCATTGGGCAAGTAGAGTGTATCAACAGAACTTTCGAGAGCCTGAGATAAGTACTCTTCAAAGATTGCTTTTAGGGTGGTGGCACATGCCGTTGCGTCCAGCAACGAAGCCCTCTCGGAATCAGATAAAGGGTAAGTTCCTGACGTTACATCTTGTGTTAATGAGTTTAGTCGATGATAAGCTGGTATCATTGCATCATAGATAGTCTTAAGGACTTCTACTTTCACTGGGGTTTCTTTACTCATTTGACCTGTCTAACAGGTCAGTATAGCCTCCGATTTTTTTGACCAATCCAGAATCTAAATCGTTTGATAAAACAATCGGAACAGTTGGGTGATCATAGAACTCCTTACACTCTTCTAGAAATTCTTCGTCGTGTATATAATCCAAGAACTTAAACTCTAAGCTATTTGCTATGCAAAAATCCTGAGCGTATAGGCAGAAAGGGCAGTTGCTTCTGCCATAAATTAGTATTCTATCAGTCATTTAACAACATCTTCCCGGATCCGTTAATCGCCTTAAATAGCTCTTCCGCTGTTCCTAGAACAATAATCTCTTCGATGTTGGCACCCTCGGTAAACTTCAGGATCGAATAAGCTTTTTTAGAATAGTTTTCAGGACTCTCCTTCAGGAGAAATTCTTTAGCGCCGGAATAGTCAGATAAGGACAGAATACTGTTAGAGTTCACATAGAACCTATCTAAAGAGATAACTCTATTGTATCCGTTGTTTGTTATGGATAATTTTTTAAGCTCGACCAGCATGCCTCACCCTATACTCTTCAGGACGAAGGCACCTATTAAACCAATAACCGTCGTAAAAAGCGTCCAAATCATTCTGGATGATGTTTGCTTCCAGGTTTCCAGTTCCCTCAGCCTAGCGTAAAGACCGTTGTCTGGATTATAAACTGCCTCTTTTATTTTTGCTACATCTTCCGACATTTCTTCCTGTTTGTCTCTCACCACTTCTATGCCGTTGCAGACCTTGTCTATTTTGTTAGATAATTCCATGATGTCCTGTTGTTCAAACATAATTCAGCCCTCCCGCTTATCACTAATTAGTCAACTACCCTTGTACAATACTATGATTAGTTAATAAAAGAGTGGAAGAAACTGATACTGCATTCTTAAGGGCGCAGCGGGTTACTTTTGCAGGGTCGATAATCCCAGCCTGTAAGAGGTCAACCTTGTCTCCAGTGGAGAAATCAATACCCTCGGATTCTTTACATTCCTGAACTGTCAACATCGCTACTTCCGGCGACATTCCTGCATTGCTTGCCATCTTTCTGAATGGTGCCGCGAGGGCCCGGCGGAAAATTGAGAGCGCTGTAGCTTGGTCTTCATTTACGAAGTTTGGAGCTACGGCGGATGCGATACGCAATAAGGTGGTTCCACCTCCAGGGACCACTCCTTCTTTCTGAGCAGATCTGACGGCTTCTAACGCATCTTCAATCCGGTGCTTCTTTTCTATCATCTCTACTTGAGATGATGCACCCACGCGGATAATAGCAACACCAGAAGAGAGGCGAGTAACACGATCTTGGAGTCGCCCTGCTTCATGGATGTCATCAGTTTGTTTGATTTCTTCCTTAACCTTTTCAATTGTCTGGTCGATTTCTTCATGTGAACCCTCCCCGTCAACAACCGTCGTCATGTTCTTTGTGATTTCTATACTGGTTGCTTTACCAAAATCACTCAAAGAAACCTCAGTCAACTTGTTCCCCATCTTTTGTTGGAAGAATGTTGCCCCGGTTGAGACCGCTAGGTCACTCATGATCGCTCTTCTTTGCTCACCATAGTGTGGCGCTTTGATTGCCACAACCTTCATAGAACCTCGAACGGTATTCATAATTAGTGCAGCAAGCGCTTGACCTTCTATTTCATCTGCAACTATAACAAACGGCTGCCCTTCTCGGGCTGCTAGTTCTAATGCCGGCAGTATTTGGTTTATCTGTTCTACCTTTGAGTCAGTAATAAAGAACATTGGGTTCTCATATCTGCAAACACCCCTTCTTTCATCCGTAACAAATGCGGTGGCTGCATATCCGCCAGAGAATCTAAATCCTTCCACAAGATCTAAACTCGTTTCATGACTACGTGCTTCTTCGATTGTGATGGAGCCGTTCTTGCCTACCTTATCTACTGCGGTGGCGACAAGCGTTCCAATAGTTTCGTCGTTATTTGCCGAGATGGTTGCGATGTGCTTTACATCTTCTACGGACGAGATCGGTGTAGAGATTTCCTTCACTATCTCTGTCGCTTCGAGCATGCACTGTTCTAGGCCTCTTTTGATTTCTATGGGAGATACCCCTGAAGCGATGTGTTTGTTCGCTTGAGAAAGTATTTCTCTGGCTAATACGGTACTTGTGGTGGTACCGTCTCCAGCTTCCGCGTTTGTTTGGGCTGAAACTTGCTTTACAACCTGTGCTCCTGCATTAACGTGCGGGTCTTCAAAGTTTATACTCTGTGCGACCGTGACTCCATCTTTAGTCACAAACGGGCTTCGGCCCTTTTCGTGAATGAGTACGTTTTGACCTTTTGGTCCAAGCGTTGTTGCTACATAATCCGCCAGAGTGTTTACGCCTTCAAGAACTTTATTGCGGAGTTCAGTTCCGTGGCTGAGTTGTGTGGTCATTTTGACTCGCTTTCATGTTTGTATGTATATACTATAATGCATTTCGGTTGAAATGTCAAGGGGTTTATTTATCTTTTGTTGATTGAAGTTCTTCTGTCTTTGAGATAACATTTCCAGAAGCCTTAATTGCTTCTTCTGCTTTTGCGTCTTCCGACATGCCGCCGGCGATATAAGCATAGGTGTTGTCTTGTATTGATTTTACGTTCACAAAAATGTCAAACAAGGACTCGTTAAGGATTCCTGTAACTCTGTTTAGCATTTTCTGTGTGTTCTTCCTACCAACGTTTATAACTCCGAAGAATGCTTTATCTTGATTAGGTCCAAGAACGCGGCTGTTGCTGTAAGTGTCAATTTCTGCTACCATGTTCTGAGTTAGACCAAACTGCTCTGTTGAAAGAAAGCCTCGGGTCTGCACTAAGGCTGCCAGCTTCTGCTCTCTACTCATAGCGTTGTATTGTTTTGCCGACTCCTCTGGTGAGAACCAGTTCTTCTTTAAGTTCAGACGCTTATTGCGCCGCAAGGTCTCTTTCGTAGCAGAATACTGCTTTAGTATGCTAATCTTATCAGCGGCGCCACCACCGTTGTTGGCAGCTTTGGCACGTCTTGCTATACTGATAGCAAGACCGTTCATACGGTTTGTGATAGCCTTGTCCTCCAGGTTGTACCTAGGCTCAGGTAGCGTGTCATTAACTTGGGCTAGAGTCCCTAGTACGACGTCTATTAGCGCGAGGAAAGGCGCTCCCGAGCCGTACATGGGAGAGGTGCCCCTCTTTACGTAAGGTGCTCTTGGTTCGTAATCGGGGGAAGCTTTTTGTTCGTCTGATAACTTCGCATCAGGGTCGAATTGTGCAAAAAATTTATCACTTAGTTGCGTGGCCCAACTTAGATTTTTAAGAAATTGTTGCGTGAATAACTCATCAACTTGCAGTTCTTCTGGTAATTTCACGTTCATAACGTCCATTTCTTTTTGAAAAGCTAGGGCGTATTTGTTTTCCATCTCTTCTGCTGATGGCGCTGCGATGCCTGGTAAATCGTCTATGAAAGCTTGGCCACCTCTTGGCAACTGAATACATAATCTGGAGTGTTTTGAGGACCTGGACAGTATATCGAAAATGTTATCTAAAGTAAAGTCAAACCTATACCACTTCAAAAAACCATTGACGTCCTGACCTTCTTTCTGGCCGCCTTCGAACCTTTTCGTCACGGCAACATAACGCATAAGATCGTTATCAAATTTAGGGTTCGTTATATCTCCAACGAGATCTCTGAAAGAACCTCCAACGTGCAGGTTTCCGTCTTGATACAACTTCAGACTTACAGGCATGGCGGTACCGTCACTCCTAGAAAGAAAGTCCGCAATAGTCCCAGTGTTGGCTGGTATTTGCTCGCCTTCCATCAAGACAGCTAGGAACGCTTCGAAACTAAAGCCCGCAGAGGCAGCGTTAAAATTCGCTATGACCTTCGTCAACGTCTTATAGAAGACCAAATAAGATAAAGCTACCGCTATCTGTTGTGCGGTCGAAGTGCTTCCCCCGTCGCCAAACATCTCTTGCATTGCAGCATCAGGATCGTCATAGAAATTGGAAAGTGACTTAATCTTTTCTACAAAGTCTCCGCCTGGAATGTTCTCCAAGAACTGCAACAGCTTTTTTCGCTCAGGGCCGTTAACTGGATTGTCGCCGCCGGCGCCTGTGACATCAGTCCAGCCTAATTCTGTGACTGCTATTTCAGGAATAGCATCCAAGGTCATAGTCATAGACTTTCGTTCGTTGAGGAATTGCTCTTTGAGCAGAGCGATTGGGTCTTTGTTCGACTTAAACAGTCTACCCTTCTCTACCTCGAAGACCTCTTCGATAAGACTGAAAAGGTCTCCCATGGTTGATATGGTAGATTTCTTGTTATTCTCTGATAAAAATTCTTCGTGCCATGCCATCTTACTTCTCCTCTGTATAATTAGATGATCTCATCTGCAATTCCCATCTTTATAGCCTCTTCTGCCGAGATGTACACGTCTTTTTGGGTCTTTAGAAGCTTTTTTATTTTAGATGGCGTAAGTTTTGTGTAGCTCGCAAGAGTCTCGATGTATCGGTCTTGGACCCATCTTATCTCGTCAAGTTCATTTTCCATGGAAAAGATCGTCCCTCCTGTTCCTGCCATCACATTGTGAAGCATTATGCGGCAATTTCGGCCGACTTTACGTCTCCCGGGTGTGCCGGCAGCAAGTATAGGCACGCCGGCCGACATTACCTTGCCTAGGCCGAAGGTCTCGACGTCACATGTGCGCTGTTTTATCAAGTCCATAATGTCCAAGATGGAAAACATGTCGGAGGCTATGCCGCCATGGGTGGAGATTATCATGGAGATAGATCTCGCAACGATAACGTCTTTACTTTCTGGATCCGTGGGGTCTTGTTGCATTACTGTGTGCGAGTTACTTTCTAAATATAATAGAGCGGCCACCACGTCGGCGCCTTTTTGTTCAGTGATGTCACCGTAGAGATTTATAGTCCTGAGTTCTTGGTCACTGTGTTGAGGCAGTTGTATGTTGTTGACTATAACTATTTGATTATCGTCTTTCTCTTTGGCTTTATCCTTCTTTCCAGGTTTTTTCTTCTTCTCAGGTTGAGATGTTACTCTTTCGATCATTGTTGTGGTCTCTCTTTTTTGATGTTTATTTATACTATCAGAAGTTTGTTGTCTTTTCCACTCTTTTTTCAGATTTTAATTCTTTTAGTTGATAAATAAAAAACCCCACTTTTTAGGGCGGGGCTTTATATGTTACCAACGAGCTTTCACTTCTTACTTTCTAGTTGCGATTCATCTTTTTAGATACGATTCTTTTGGTGACTCTCTTAAGAACCTCCTCTATAATCGCTTCTTTGTTCTCATAAACGTCGGATCGCATTCCTGGGGCTTCTGGCTCCTCTTCAGCTGGGCCTTCGTCCTCTGCATCAAGGTCAGATCCCATGTCGTCGTCTTCGAGATCAAAGTCCTCGTCGTCGTCTTCCAGACCTTCTTCCTCTGAGCCTTCGCTCATAGCAGATTGTAGTCTCTCTCCAAGATCGATGAGAAGTTGTGCTTCTTCTTCTGTCAGGCTGATGTCGGCTGCAGCAGGCTCGTCCATGTCGCCGCCCATCTCGTCGCCCATGTCATCATCCATCTCCATTTCCATCTCTTCCTCAGCTGGTTCTTCTTCCATGCCGATTTCATCTTCCATCGGTGCCTCTTCTTTTAGAACCACGCCTGGCGCGACGGTCTCGTTTGTTTGGATGAAATTATCCGTTAAGGCTTCCACGTTTGCAAGCTTCATGAAGCGGCGAATCGTGTTTTCTTTTAGCAGTTTTTTATCACTCATTTTATATAATCTCCTTGTTGTTCAAAGTGGTGACCATTGGTATAATACAACTATAAATAGTTTAGGTGCAGTATAAACGTCAGATTTTTATCCTTTTTGAAAGTTTATTTATTGCCTGCTTTTCTATCTGCGAGATCCTGACGAAAGATAACTCCATTCTCTTGGCTACCTCTTCGAGAGTCATCGCGCCATTAGTGTAGATTGAAACCAGGGAACAATTGACGTCCTCTCCGTAATTTACCCACATCCGGCAATCAGATTTATCGCAGGATTTTTCAGCTTTCAAGCAGTTTTTGGCACATTGTGGCAGTACATATTTATTCATGTTCCGGCCAGTCAGATTCGATCAAGTCAAAAACATTTTGTTTGTCTGATTCTGTAATTCCTAAATTCTTCATAATTTCCCTTCCTAAGTCTAAGTCTCTTTTAGTGTTCTTTAGTTTTTTCTTTCCCATCTTGCTCTTCTCTCCTTTTATCCTCTCTACTACGCTCAGAAGCAAAGGGTCATTGTCTATGTACATCTTTAGAATGGACACAAAAAATTCAGTCTGCTGAAGCTTGTCATATTTTAGTCTTACTTTTAAGTCCGCGGACTCCTTCTCGTGACACTTGAAAGTAAAAGTTACCGGTTTGAAATCTTCTATCATCTGGATAAAATGTGAGTCCTGCTTTCCACAAGGGCTGACGGAGACTGTTTGATAAACCTGGCTTTGGCCCTGAACTCTGAAAGGTTTAAGGCTCCAGTGTATGACAAGCCGGACCTTACGTTCTTGGAGATCTTACCTAAAACGTCTTCGACGTCTCCCTTAAGTGGTACCGTAGTAGAAACACCTTCTAAGGAACGTGCCTCCCCCTTCCACGCTATCTGAGCTTCTGGGCTGGCCATGCCCCTGTATACTTTGTATTGATTGTTTATGAGTTGTCCGGGTGTCTCCCTTGTCCCCGCTAGCATTGAACCAAGCATGGCAAAGTCTGCACCTGCGGCGAGGGCCTTGACTATATCTCCAGCATTCTTGATTCCGCCGTCGGCGATGATCTTTGCGTCTGAGTCTACTGTTCTGCAGTCTAGCACCGATTGGAGAGTTGGCACGCCGTGGCCTGTTTGTATCCTAGTGGAGCAGATTGAGCCACCTCCGATTCCAACCCTAATTGCGTCGGCGCCCCACAAAGAAAGGTCGTTAAACCCCTCTGCAGTCGCGACGTTTCCTGCAATCAAAGTGACATTATCACCATAAGAATCCCGCAAGGTTTTCAGCGCTCGTTCGACGAGAGAATGATGGCCGTGAGCAACGTCGATGCACAAGATTCTGGCTCCGGCGGCGTACAATGTTGCAGCGCGCTCCATAAAATTAGAAGAGGCGCCGACAGCGGCGGAAATGGAAGAAATGTGTGATGAGGCCATGTTTTCATGGATAGAAGACATTTCTGAAATAATGTTTGCTTGGTCTTTTATTGTGTTATATCTATGTATGATACCCAGGCCTCCAGAGGCGGCCATCGAAAGGGCCATCGTTGACTCGGTGATGGTGTCCATTGGTGACGAAATTATTGGGAGCCTGAAGCGGTGGTGGCCTATCGACGTGCTTATATCTATAGCATCCCTGCTGTTGATTGCACTCTTTTGCGGCTCAAGAAGCACGTCGTCGAAACATACTGATTCTCTAATTTTCATTATCACTTTCCTTTTTTGATTCACCTTCATTATAACAGGTCGTACATATTAAGTCAATGTTTTCTGACTCTTTATTTATGTGCCAATTATCTATCTTCTCTTCCGGTTCTGGTGGGCGGTCGCAGGCCGTGCACTTGATCTGCTTCTTGAAATTGCTCATACTGGACTTGAAGCTTTTCATAAATTGTTTCCTTGCGACTAACATCTGTTTTCTCTTAATCTTTCTTCCAAATCCCATTATGTGTCTCCTGTTGATCCGAGTGCTCCATCGCCGCGGTCAGTAGAACCATCGTAGATGCTGTCCTCTTCTATGAGAGTAAGAGTTGGTTTTTCAATTCTCACGAAAACTCCCTGGGCTATTTTTTGGCCAAGTTCGATGTACTCGACGTCGTTACCTACGTTGTGAAGATTAACAAAAATTTCGCCGTCGTAACCTTCGTCAACCACACAAGCACCAGTAATCAAGTGTTTCTTGCTTGCGATGCCTGATTTATTCATAATCTGAAGCATGCACCCTGGAGGCACCTGCATTTTGATTCCGGTTTCCAAAAGTACACTCTGGCCCGGCTTGATCCTGGTGGCTGCTCCCTCGGTCGGCGCGAAGAAGAAATCCATTCCTGCGTCAGTACCATGGGCCCTTTGTGGCAGCTTAGCGATTGGCCTGGTACGATAAACTTTTACACTTTCAAACGATGTCATAATTAACCCCCTTAGTTTTTAAGTCTTTCTCTTCAATCAGAGTGTAAGTAAATTTGTTGCTCCACTTGTCCGCGGAGATGTTGCAAGTATGCATGAATTCATAGAAGTCTACAGAACTTTGAAAGACCTGACAACCTGCGGAGACTCCTCCTGTATATTCTCTCTCGTCAGAGCCAAACTGTCTGTGAATGTTGATCCCGTACATGCCTTCATCTTCGGGTCCAACGTAATCCGGTGTCGAATCGCGGTTGTCATCGCGCCAGACTTTGACTTTTCCGGCGCGCTGGCATAATGCAGTATATTTTCTCTTTCCTCCGTGGATGTCGATTTTGTAAGTTGAGCGATATTGATCCGGTACCAAAATGGCAGTACCCTTATCATTGATCGGTCTGTTTAAGATTCTTGTTCCTGGTTCTGTGGTGGCAGGATAAGTGTCTACTACCCATTCTCCATCAATTTTATAAAAGACGTTAATCAAGTCGTCGAACTTGCTAGCGCTTCCGGAATCGTTCCTAACTCCGATAATGTTGAGGTTATAATCCCCCTTCTCAAAAAATTTGTACCCCTTGTTTATTAAGGTCTCCCTGTAATGGTCAACGGTCATCCTGGCACATAAACCTGCTAGTCTAGACATTTTCCTTCTCCTTTTCGTTTTTACAAATACTGACTACTTTCCACGCATAGCCTAACTTGCTCCGCGTATTGTAAGCTTCCATGGCTGCCTCTGGAAATGTGAGTTTTTCTACCACTCTCTCCTTCCACAGGTCTTCTTTTTCATTGTGTATCTTAATTGTGTAATTGTTCACCTATTCCTCCTCATGCTAATAACTTGAACATTTTTCTCATACTGAAAGTGGAGAATCCCCACTGCTGATTGTAATTTAGTCTTGCCATGTATGGCCTGTTGATGTGCACAATGTCTCTCTCTGGGTCGACACCCCAACACCGAATCACAGTCATCTCGTTGTTGTCGTCGATTACCTTCACAACATAGAAGTTCTTTCCGTTCTTTGATTTCTTGAGCTTGCACTCCCGAGGGATAAACCAAGTCACACCAAGTTCGGGATCATATTCTGAGATAGGGGGCACATAAAGTTCGTCTAGTTTTTGTCTAACCCTGGGTGTCACCACTGCGTTGATTGGAAACACACCCGTAAGATTTACCAAGTATTCTAGCTTCTCCTCCTCCGAGAAGTCACCTTCTGGCTCATATAGTTCTATGTTTTCTAAAAGTTTCTTCTCTTTTCGTGGGCGGTCTTCGGCAACTGCGTTGAAAAAGTGCTTCATACCTGAAAACCTGTCATCCATCAAGGTATTTAGCGCCTGGGAAAGACACAGAGCCGAGATAGACTTCTTGTTTAGTTTAGAATAAGTAATCTTCTCATGGAACAAGAACTCCTCAATAGTATTGAACGGCCTGTTCTCAATGATTTGTTCAATAGCCTTGATGCCCAGACCCTTGATAGAGGACAGGGGCTGAATCAGAGTCTTGCCATCATCGCTGATTTCCCAGCCGACTCCTGACGTGTTCACATTGAGTTGTTCCACGTTATATCCCAGCGACTTTGCTGTTGCGATTGCTCTTTCTTTTCTTGTCTCCGGCTCTTTATCCAAGAAGGCGGCTAGCCATTCTGATGGATAGTAGTTAAGAAGATAAGCACACTGATAAGAGAGCACACAGTAGGATACAGCGTGAGACTTATTAAAGCCGTAGCCGGAAAAGTATTCAAATGTTTCCCATAGTTCTCTAGCTTCATAATCTTTCATTCCTTTCTCTAAGCATCCGCGCTTGAACTTGTCAAAGATTTTGTCTTTCTGAGCCTGGACTTCACCAGTACCCTTCTTAGTAAGTAGTTTTCTAAGCTTATTACCTTCATCCAGGGACAGGTCCTTGCCTAGTTTGTGAGCCAGCATTGCAATCTGTTCCTGAAAAATAAGGAAGCCGTATGTCTCTTCCGTCACTTCTCTCACATGCTTGTTGACATACTCCACATCCTCGGGGTTCGACTTCGCTCCAATGTATTTTCTATCTACTCCCGCACCTAGTGGGCCTGGTCGATAGATAGATGTGATGGCCGACAAGTCAATGATGTTATCTGGCTTAGCGTTCTTACAGAACGATTGAGCACCTGCCTCTGTGAACTGGAAGATGCCTGCCCACTTACCTTTGTGGAAGACGTTCTCCCAAACCTCTCTGTCATCCAGGTCAATCTTCTCTGGATGTAGATTCTTGTTGTAGAAGTCTTTGACGTCTGCGAATGTAGGGTTCTCCATTCCGTGATGCCGTTTGAGGATACGCTCGATAGCACCCTCCAGCATACGAAGTGAAGCGAGGCCAAGAATGTCAAACTTGATGAAACCCATGGGCTCAAGGTGTCTTACGTTCATACCCTCGGACCAAGGTGTTTGTCGAACTCCTCCTGAGTTGATAAGCGGCATCCACTGATCTAGGTTCTCACCTACAACAACACCACCAGCATGGCGAGAGGCTGAGCGTGTCTGGCCATACAGTTTCTCAATGTGAGTTCTGATGTGTGGGTATTTCTCTAGAAACGCTTGAAGAGACTCGGAGTACTCCACTAGCTCTTCAAACGTAGGGGCGTATACTCCGGAAGTGATTCCGTGTTTTGCTTTAGCCCGAGGAGTCGCCTCATAAACCATTTTACTAGTGACGTTGTTCGCCTCCGTGAACTCGATTCCGTAGAATTTCGAGATGTCCTTGATGAGTGACCGCAACTGAAGCGTGTTCCAGTTTGTAATCGGCACGACAGAGTTGTCACCCCATTGATCAATCAAGACCTCTTTAAGTACCATCGGGTCAGATACGTCATAATCGATGTCTGGATATCCCGCGCCGCCCTTGGTCAAAAACCTCTCGAATTGGAGTCCATACTTGATGGGGTCAACCTGGGTAATGTTCAGAACATATGCCACTAAAGATCCTGCTGCAGAGCCGCGCCCTGCACCAACTAGTTGCCTGTCCACAGCTACGTCAGCAATAGACTTCATCGTCAGGAAGTACTTGGAGAAGCCTCGCTCCTCGATAACGCCAACTTCGTGTTTCAACCTATCTACATAATCCTGATTGCTTTGTAATCCTAGAGATCGGAGGCCTTCGACACACAAAGCTGCGAGAGTTTGGCCAGCAGTAGAACCCTCTGGTACGACGAAGTCGGGGAGCCTAACCTTGTTATCTGGTAGGAATTTCTCGATTCTATCGTGAGCTATTTGATGTGTCCTAGTGATAGAGTCTTTTATGATTTTATCATCATATTCGACTCCACACTCCTTGGAATACTTCACGTAAGATTCCCACATTTGATCTCCGTTCTTCGGGTAAAGTTCATACCCTACCTCTTCGACGGATAGGGGCAGCTCTTCTGACAGATAGTCGGGCCTTCCTTTTCCGAGCCAGCCGAGGCGCTTGTATAGCTCTCGGTCTTTCCACACGTCTGCGTTGTAATAATGGGAGTCGGCCGTTGAGATAAGCTCGATGCCGAATTCTTGGTGCATCTGAATAATATATTGATTCAAGTCGTGCTGCTCTGGAACATTATTCCATTGAAGCTCTCCGTACCAGCGGTCGCCAAAGATGGACTGCATCTTTTGAGTTGTCTTTCGCATGGAGGACAAGATTGCATCAGGCCCAGTGTCTCGGTTTTCCCAGTAGTTTCCAGCATAGACACCCCCAAGGCAAGCAGATGCCGCAATGACACCTTCGCCATGTTTCTTGAGCATAGCATAATCTACGCGGGGATATCGATAGAAGTTGTCACCAGCGTAGGACTGTGAAATCATTTTGAAAATGTTTTGCAGACCGGTCTGGTTCATGGCTAGAAGTATCAAGTGCCTTCTTCTGTTGAGGCTCGACTTGATCTTCTTCTTTGATGATGCTTCATCCTCGACCGTAGTGCCAGAATTGTCAGCCTCGTACTCGGACTTTTTCTTTGCGGCGCTTCTGATAGTTTCGTATTCTTCCTTCCACTTTGCGACGGAGGGGATGAAATATGCTTCACAGCCGAAGATCGGCTTGAACTCTTTTCCTTCTTTCTGCATCTTTTTTGCATGCAAAACCTGATAAGCTAGGCCGTTGGCGTTGCCATGATCAGTCAATGCCAATGCATCCATGCCGTTTTCATAAGCAAAGTCCATATGCTCTTGTGGATATCCAAGTGCGTCGAATGGCGATCCTGCGACCGAATGTGCGTGTAGCCCTACAAATGGTATTGAGCTTTCTTTCCTAGAGTTCATTAATTAAACCTTTCATTTCTTCTATTGTTTCTAGAAGTTCTTTCTTTATTGTGTCTCTCTCATCTTGGAACAGTTCCATTATAAACCTTTCTTGCTCTCTTGTCAAGAAGATAAATGCATCAGGAAAACCTATTTCTTGCTTTGTGTCGTATGGTATTCTGTTATATGCTGCTTCAAAGTATTTCGTTGTCATTTTCTGTCTCGCTTTTAAGGATGTATGGTTTCATAAACCCCTTTGTGGGTCTTGGTATCTTGAGTTCTGAGGCGTAGTATTCCTGTAACGACTGCCAAGATTCAAGGTCGTAGTACTCTTCCACTTCTTCAACCTTGTCCATTGATATTACACTAAGTGAGAAGATTTTGTCAAGAGAAAAATGACGACTCGACCACCTTTCTTGGAACGGTATTGACTTGTCTCCTCCGGTGCACTGATTTTTAATGTTCCACTTAAACTTCGGCCAATCTTCCGGGAAGAATGTAAACGCCAGGTACTTGTTGTCTCTGACTGTCTGCCCGCCGTGAGAAAGAAAGAAAGAATTTGGGCCTCGGATGGCATCCCTATGATCCCTTATGAATCCCGGGTGGTAGACCCCATAAGGAAAAGACACGAAGTATTTTGTAGGTGTTACCCATCTGCTCATCTTGTCTGAGATCATGAAAGACGTTAACGCTCCGTGTAATATTGACCAACCTAGCGAATCTCTCCGGTCTCTATCTTTCTGGGAAATGGGAGTGTAATAAACAGGGATCCACTTTTCATGATAATCTCTTCTCTTTACAAAGTCTTTCTCTTCGAAGTACCGGGGTGACATAACATAATCGCCTATCCTTTGCTTCACCAGTGGAGCTACGTCATCGTTGCATACTATCCAAATACTGTCGCAACCGGCATAAGCACATTCATATACGGATCTCTCTACGGCTAGGAACCCTTCTCTGAGGGGCTGTAGATAATCAGGCCATGGTAGATCGAAAGTGTTACTCCAGCCAGCCAAAGGTATGACACCTGCGACATTACGACCTTGTAGTGCAGAAATCATCAAAGATACCTTCCAATTCCAAAGTTAAAAATTTTACACTTTCAGAGTCTTTGTATTCGGACATGTCTTCCTTTCTGATCGTCCTCTTTTTGTGGACAACTTTTGGTTTTCGGTATTTCGGGCTACCATTTTTGTAGTACTCCATAAAATTACCATGGATTCCTATAGAAGTCAAGTGCCTTTCGACTGCAAATCTGGCCATAGAGTCTGAATATTCGAAGTCAGATAATTGCTCTCTTGTGAGGTTTGATACCGAAACACAATCTGTTACATAGTGGGCTCCGTCGACGCGGCTGGAAGTGTAGTAATGTATTTGGCATGCAAGTGACCCTCTCGAAATCTTCGGCTCCAAGTAGGAGTGTTTACCTCCTAAATTCGCAAGCTCAAAGTCGTCGTAAACTACGAACACAGGGGACAAAGCCTTCGTTACTTCATTCTCCAGGTCAATACCTGTTGTATCAAAAATTTCGCACATTCCGAAATCATACCTGACTAGGCCTGAATCTGAAACTACTTTTACCTCGTTATCTCTTATTCTTATAGTTGAAATATTCTCATAATTTAATAACAGGCCGTGGAAAGCTAGAAAAGTTTGCAATCTACTCCAGGTGTAGTCCTTCCTCTCGCTTCCTAAAAATTTAAAACCCACTGGCTCGAAAAACAGAGGGTTGTTTCCTGACGAATGCAAGAAATAATAACCGTTAAGAAAGGCGTACGTTGCAGATTCTACACTGTTTCCTATTACTAGGTTTTTTAATAGCATAGACCAAGTCTATAATCGTACCGATGGTGAGAGTGGGAAGCGAGCGAATAATTACTCTTCGTAGTGGATGCCCGGGAATTAGCCCTAGGTAGGCACGCTTCGTCGATAATCGACATCAGGTCGTTGTACATGCTAGCTGGGCTAGTTGTCAGCTCAAAGACAGTGCCATTACCCGCTAATGTTAGATCTTCCCACTGTTGGCGCAGGTTTCCGAAGATGGGCACAGGCGCGAATGCATAAAATTTCAAACTCGGAGTGAGTCTTACCGCTTCCGCTACCACTCCCCTATCTATAGGGCGCGCCGGCCCTTCCGGGTCGTTAATGTCTCGCAAGAAAGATTGCTCTTCTTCATCTGAAAATACAACCACGACGCGGTCAGTGTTTGCTCTCCACGTAATGTCGAAGATACCCTTCGGCGGTATCGACCCGGTGTTTCTCCACCACACTGTCGAGGCCAAATCTACGTTGGCTCTAGCTGAAATGTTTCTCACTGCTAAATAGATAGCGTCTAGGAGCATTTCGTTTCCTGTGTCCATGCCCTCCATACCTAATGCGGCGAACGATCTCAGAAAGTTTTCAAAAGGGGAAATGTCAGACACAAGTACCAGCATTTCATCCTGCGTGCCTCTAAACTCTTTTGGGCCAACGATCAGGCCCCATTGAAGCTGTTGTTCTGCTGAAAACTGTGCGGCGAATCGATTAAGTGCCGTTCTAACGGCCTCTATCTCTTGATCCATGGATCCGGACCAGTCCACGATGAATAAGATATCTGTGTCTCTTATTTCCTCTCCGTAGTCAACTATTCCGTCACAATCATTATCGGCGCCGTCACAAATCTCTTCACTAGGGGTTATTTCCCCAGTGCACAATCCGGGTTCGAACTGGTTGGCGCGATTGTTTCCCCATGCACCTTGGTGACAAAAAACTTCCCCGGGGAGACATACGCCCACTAGGAGAGTGTCCGGGGGACCTGTATAGCATGCTTGCGCTAGATTTTCGTCTATCACCTGATCGCAGTCCTCATCAAAATTATTGCACTCCTCTCTTTCTAAAGCTATGCCCCTAAGGGGATCACAAACTGGTGGCTCTGGGAGGGGCACGTATGTACACAGAGAAGCGCAATCTGTTAATCTCATCTCTTGACAACCCGGATCTATGCATTCACAGGTTTTAAAGCCCTGGCCGCACAGCAGGGGAGGCTCGTTACAAGGCATCAGGTTGCCGACGTCGCTGATGTCACACAGACAATTAAGCTGCTCATCTATTTGTCCGTCGCAATCGTTGTCGGCACCATCGCACTCTTCTGCAGACGGCTGGACCGCTGTGCAAGATATCCAATTGCCCTCTTCGCAGACTTCAAGACCACGTTCGCATGCAGTTTCGCACTCACGAATTAGCTCTTCGTCTGTAGCGCCGTCGCAATCGTTATCTTCTCCGTCACACGTATCGGATGGCACGGCGCCGCATTCATTGCAGACATTACGTTGACCTTCATCAACTTCTCCGTCGCAATCGTCGTCTTCATAGTTACACCTTTCCTCTCCAGGTAATTCAGCAGTGCAATCTTCCACGTTCCCTTCTATACAGACACCCACCCCCTCTCCGCACGTAGTTTCACAGGGAAAGAAGCCTTCATCTACAAGGGTGTCACAGTCGTTGTCCAAATTGTCGCAAACCTCAGGATCACACGGTCTACAAGGGAGATGTTGCAAGTTTCCTTTATCGCAGATAATTTGTTGCCTCCCCAATGTTCCGTCCTCAAGTTGACACTCAAACCACCTAATAAATTCCCCACTTGTCCCAGGAGGACATTCCCACTGGGTATAACATTCACTCTGAGAGATTATTTCAGGAGGTGGACAATCGGGATCGGGACCATAAACGCAAGGGCTTTTATCGTCGTCACACACCTCAACCACTACCTGCATCACGTCAATTGTTTGTTGTGGGTTCGGGGGACAGTACCACCTTTGAGAATCACAACACTGCGGGTAACACTGACAATAAGCCTGTGACTCCTGCATTGGTGTCTGTGCGCACCTTTCTTCTCTGGTCAGTGGTGGTGTGGTGGGCGGTGGTGGTTGCCAGTCTAATATGTGCACATCGCGAACAATAGCGTCGCTAGCGAGGGCCCTAAAGCCCTGGTCTGGTGACATAGATACGACATCTGTGCACCCTGCCAATAGTAATAGAATAGTGATAAGTCTCATGGTGTTCTCCTCAGTACTTGTTCAGGTTCATCAGGTGCCCATCTTGTATTTTTTATAGGCAGACACTGATTCTGGAAACTTGTCTTTCACAATAGATAAACAGGCTGCAGCTACCTGCTGTATTTCCCACTGCGCTCCCTGGTGGCTGCGCAGGGAAATAAACTTCAAAAGGTTGTGAAGGTTTACCGTTCCGTAATACTGCGTGTAGAGGTTTTGAGGCAGTACGCCGCGGGCTTGCTCGCGGCATACGCCGGACGCTATCAGTGCACCATATAACGAAACGCTTCTAGTATTATGTGTTTTGACTGCGGTGGCGGCGACCTCATATCCATAGTCTAGATAGGAAGAATCAAGCGTGGGATTGATCAAGTCATCAGTGCTAGCCTGCCTATTACTAGCGTGTTGCTGTCTGAATTTTTTCGGCTCATAGAAGTTGATGTCCACGGAAGTATACCTTCTGCTAATCTCATTATAGGCCCATGTCCTGTGGCGATGGTGTTGGCTACGTATGAAGAGAGGAACCGTGAACCTAAATGTGACAGCACAATGCTCAAAAGGAGAGCTATGATTATGGTCCATAAGGTAGTTGATAAGTTTGATGTCCTTTTCATCTACTTCTTCTTTTTCCGAGCCGAAAGATACCCTTGCTGCATTAACAACCGAGAGATCTGAACCCATATGTGAAATGTACTCAACCGCACCTATCCCGTCTCCGAATAACTCAACGCGCATCCGACCTCCGATAAATCCCTACAACATAATTTTCTAAAATTATGTGATGAGTGCTGCCTTTAATCTTTATCTCCTGAATCATTGTTCTGTCTACAACTATCTTGTTGTCATCAATACTACCATGACTTAAGTGTCTGAACTGTTTATCACAGTCCTGTGCGATGTCTATCACAGTTGCTTCTATATAACTATCTTCCGCGGGCTTGAAATCCTCAGGAAGAAGCACTCCCGAGCTTGTTTCGTTTTTCTTCACGTGCGGGACGATCAACAAATGCCTGTTGACCGGTTTTAATAAAGATAGATCAGGCACCAGGGAACCTCCCCATAGATCGTTGACACTTGTTTACATAATCTGTCAAGATCTCCATGTCGGTCTCTGACTTGTATAGTCGATAGGCTTTGACTGCCAGTCGCATGTCTTCTTTAGAGAGCCATCCGTTCTCAGAGTAGGACTCGCGCAAATCTTTCCTCTGCTCCTTGAATGGTTCCATCGCATCCTCAAGCGCTACAAACGTCTTGATGTAGTTCGCGAGGTGCTCTTCTTTTGTTGATTTCTTTTGGTTACTGTTAATACTCATTATTTCTCCTTTTCTGAGTTGTGTTATAATAATAATCTATTTTACTTGGTTTGTCAACACTTTTAAACAAATTTTATTTCGCAGGCGCCGCCGGCGCAGGCAATCTCGCCAGAAAGGTTTGTGTTGTCTTCCGATTCAGTCACCCTGGTAAGATCAATGCTGCTTAGTGATGCCATCATTGCTTCATAAGTCTCCTTAGAGCAGTCTTCAAAGGGTGCTTGGGTATAGGACCCTCCGTCGTAAGGCAGGACAGACAGGCCGTTGTAACTAGCTCTATTCTCCCACATCCACTCACCCACGTCTGCCCACTCTGCTTCTTTTATTGATACAGTTGCTGAAATGTTGTGAGTGTTTTGTCCCTTGCGGAAGCCTGGCTTCACCCACTCATCAGTAACATGCTTTACCCTCTTGAGCAACTGTAGTGCTGACTCTGTTCTCATGATGGAGCCGTCAGGAGCTTTTTGCGGAATGGAGATAACGGCCGTTGTATGGGGGCTGAAATATTCGTCTTCGACTAATTCCTGGTGATTCATCTCTAGGTAAGAATAGATTGGTTCGTTTTTTCCAACCCTTATTCTTCTAATGTAATGCTCATTGTGCCAAGCGTGAATTCCGGATGACGTACCGAGTGTCAGACTAGTGGTGCCCGCGGGTTTGACACAGGTTGTACGTGCTGCCGGTCTTATGTCAATCAGCTTCGCAACGCGGTCGTTTTCTGTTTTTACACACTTTGCTGCCTCTTTCATGTCAAGCTCCAAAACAGCGCCAGAGGCAATACCAGTCATGGATACACCTATTAGCGCGTCCTTTTCTGTCGTTCTGCGCCATATATCACGAAGATAGTGGAAATCTGTATAGCTAGCTTGTAACGTTCCTATAAAGGTTGCAGCCCTGACTCTCTCGTTGAGGTCCTCTTGAGATTCCACATTAGATACATTTACTTCTGTCAAGTTGCAGAATTGGTATGGGCGTAAACCAATCTCACAGCAAGGGTTAGTGCCCCAGTCTTTATCATTCGAAAAATAAAAACCAGGCTCGCCGGCGCCGGAAGCCTTTACTCTGTCCCAAAGTCCCATAAAATACTCTTTGTCAATCTTGTGGCGAAGCAATACAACCGAGTTATTAGCTCTTCCTCGTTGTGGGTTGGTTTCCCACCAGTTTCCTGTTTTTGCAGCAATCATGTCTTCATCGTCTGCTGAAAACAAAGAGATTAAAGCCGCTCTTCTGATGCCGCCTGCGAGTACTGCGTCTGCGATGTGGCAGATCATGTCATGCACTTCGATGGGCGATAGCTTGTCTCCATTCTCTTTATGAACCAACATGCCTTCTAGTTTTACCAGACACTCTCGAAGTGGCTGAGGACCTGGTGCTTTACCACCTGAAGTCACAAGGGCGGCGCCTTTTGGTCGGATATCTGTAAAGTCAAAACGAAGGTGCGAACCGCCCTGGAAATAAGAGCGAACGAGTGCTTTCACTGCGTCTGCCCACCCTTCAATGGAATCATTTACGAGAAATCTACGTGTTCTGTTCATGTTTGGCCGAGTAATCTCAGGCAACTTTTCAACATGATGTTTTTGCACGGAATATCCTACACCCGTCCCCCCCAACAGAAGAAACATTGCTTCACCGAAGCATCGCCAATCGTCTGCTGGCATAAATGCGCAGTTAAAGATTCTGTTGGGTGCTACTTCAATTGGCTTTCCACCAAACTGCATAGATCTCATAGAAGGGAGAACTTTTTTCTCGAAAACCTTCTTATAAGCTTTTACGATCTGAAGTTCCATCTCGGGAAATTTCTTAAGGTGCATGTTCATGTTCCTAGTTACTAGTTCCTCCCACGTTTCCCTTCTCTTTTTATCATCCAGGTACCGGGCGTACTTCATGTGTACTGTGATTTCTGACAAGATTCTATTTGACAATTCCATTTTGATTCTTTCCTCCTTCTTTTTTGAATGCCGCGTACTTCTCTTTGAGGTTAACCAACCTCGTTGCAGAAGATTTTTGTATTATTTCATTAACAGTTTCGCCGGTTTTTGGCAAAACCTTTATCTTTACGTTACTTGTATCCATAAATAGAGGATACACGAGTCCATCAGGGCCGTTTCTGTTCTTTGCAACAAAAATTCGGCCAGTGTTTGTGTTTTTGTCTTCAACTGTTCGCGAAACGGTGAAGATAAAATCTGCGACGAAACACTTGTTAAATGCCTCCGAGATTGATTCCATGGTGATCACTTCTGCGTTGAGACCAGACCGGTTAGTTTGCGATGCTGTCCACAGTGGACACTCGCAAATTTGGGCGATTCCCCTCAACTCTTCGTAAATAGTTTCGAGTTGATGTCTTTTCTCATCTTTTCCGCCGTTTTCTGGCCGAATTAGGTCTCCGTAGTCAACGATGATCATGTCTGGGGCGAAATCTCGTCGTTTTAGCTTCTCAACGTGGTTTTTTATTGTTTGGATACTAGCACTACGAGTTGGATACTCCTTTACTATCAGTTTTCCCTGAATTTCTTTGATTTCATCGTAGATCTTTTCTTTAAATACTGTTAGGTTCTTAAGTTCCACGCCAGTAATAGCAGAATCGTAACGGCCAGCGACAATAGTATCAGCAAGTTCCAAAGTATAATGGAGTACATTCTTTCCCTGCTTGAGGGCTTGGGCCCCGAGATGGACAAGTACCATTGACTTACCAGCACCAGTAGGAGCAACAACAACACCAAGTTCACCTTTTCCTAAGCCTCCCTTTGCTATGTCATCAATGTCTCGCCACCCTGTGGAGATTGGGTTCCTGGCTTTTTTGACGAATCGCTGCTCGAAGTCCACCAAATAGTCGTAACCCAACGTGTTATCAGATCCCAACTTTAAAGCTTCATCGATAACCCTAGACACATCGTCAAATGAAGATGACTTGATTAACTCAACTGATTTAATTAATGCTTCTTTGAGTTTTTGTTTTTTGCAAAAATCGAGAGCAGTGTCCTTGATGTAGTCAGAAGATTCTGGTATTTGACCATTGGCCAGGACGCGGGCATAGTACTCTCTGATTCGCACCTTGACTGATTCGGGCTCTGCATCCAAACCTGTCCGTATGATGGAATGCATGATGTTAGATGTGGGGTGAACTCCATACCTTTTCCTATACTCCTTTATCTTTCCAATGAAAACCCTTAAATGCTTAAGCTCCAGAAACCCGAGGTCTAAAACCTCAAACATCTGGTCAGCAAAGCTTCTATCATTTAATATTAAATGACAGAGGTCTTCTTGGAATGTTTTTCCGAACTTTGAAAAGTTCTTTTCCTGATCCATCTCTATTCCTTTTCTTCTAGTATATAATAACAGATTTCACTCTGAAAAGGAAGTGATAATGTGATTAAATCTTTGTTCGAGATCTGTGGTGGAAACTGTCAGTACTCCATCTTGGAGCATTCTTTTTCTCATTTCCGTTTGATTGTACTGTGGCTTATACTGCTCAAACGTATCGTCGATCCCTTGTTTGGCTTGTATAGATAGCATTGGCGAAGATAGCTGCATAATATCATAATTGTTTTCTATTAACTCCTTTGATTCTAAAATGTTTGTATACACTTTTTGTTTATTTTCCGGCTTGTTGCATTCCTCTAGAATACTATCTAAGTAGTGTGTCTTCTCTTCTTTTAAGAAAGGAAATTTCTTTGCTACTGTCGGAAGGCCCACTCTAGGTACTCCTGGTAGGTTATCCGAGGAGTCACCCACTATGGCTCGAGCCAGTGCGAAATTAGTAGGGTGAATGTCGAATTTATCCACCACACTATTCTTATTTAGATACTCTTTCTGGATAGGGCGATGCAAAATCGTCTTGTCGTCCAAAAGTTGAATAAAGTCTTTATCAGCCGAAACGATGACCTTTTGCCACTCGTCGAACATTGGTGTGTTCTTGACGTAAGAAATTACGTCATCAGCCTCAACTAAAGGTTCCATAAATTGAATTACTGGCGTCTGATTGAGGTATTCAATCACTCTCATCTGTTGCCATACCTTATTGTCTAGAATCTCCTCTTCACCCATGCCAACTTGGGTCCAGTTAGTGCGGGGTGGTTTGCGCCCACCCTTGTAGTTCTTGTTCATTGAGCGCCGTTTTTTAGAGCCGCCTTTGCCGTCCCAAACCAACACCAACAGATCCGGTTTAATCTCTCTCGTCAACTTATTAAAAATGTTAATAAAAGTCCTGATTCCGCCGATTGGGGAGCCGTTTGGGTTCTTGCTGGGGTCTACTATGTATCCGCGGATGAACTGGTTGTACGCGTCTACTATCATTACTCTCTTCATACTATTCTCCATAAAAAAAGCCCGCCAGAAGAGGCGGGCTGTGTGATGGCTACTCTTCGGTCGGAATTTCATCCGGCTCGTAGAAGTCGCCTGCGTTGCCTTCTCTATTCTTGAACTTCATAATAACATCTTCTTCAATAATAGTCAAGACACTTTCTCTGAATTTTTCACTCTCAAGTTTAGTGACCCATTGTTTGCGCTGGAACTTTTCCTTAGACCCATCATTGTGGATTAGCGTAAACCATGCACCAGACTGTTCAAGTCTTTCAGAGATTTGGATTGCATCGAACCAACTTTCTTCATCTTGGACACCAACAGCATCATCTCCCCACAGGATCTTGAAGTTGCAGGTTCGGCCGTGAGTCCCGAAACGAGACTTCTCTAACTTTACCTTTACTTCAGATCCAATGCGGAAACCATTGTCATCAACGATGAAACTAGCTTTGGCTTTTCTTGCGGTGAGCCAAACACGAAGTGAATAAGCATAAATCATAGCCTTTCCACCTGGGGTCGTGTATGGTTCAGTCATGGCTTGGGCTGGCGTTCTCGCTCCTAGGTTAGTCTTCAACTGATTGAGGACTAGAAAAGTAGCGTTTGCATCAGCGATGGGGATAGTCAACTTAGACATTCCCTTAGCCAAGATTCTAGGCTTTACCGCCATAGAAGACTGCGGATTGAAGTCGCCTTCAACATCAGAAATCGAGGGCGTAAGAGCCAAAGAGTCCCAAATGAAAAGCCACTTGTTACCAGTAGCTAGTAGTTCTTCGATGGTTTCCAAGACAAACTCAACAGATGCTGCTTGGACATACATAAGCCTGTCTAAGTCGCAACCGGCGCGCTCCATAAAAGAAGGGTCAATAGCGGACTCTGAATCAAAGTACACTACATCAATACCCATCTTTTGAGCGTTCCCAGCAATCTGGGCAGCCAAGAATGACTTACCAGTACCGGGAAGGCCGGCTATCTCTGAGATTTTACCCACAGGGATGCCAGCGTGTCTGCCCTTGCAAATGATGGCGTCAAGCCATCGTGAGCCAGTAGGAATCCACTCATTCACCTCTGTTGGATTATTATCCTGAAGTGAGTGAGCAACTTCTCTACCGGCTTTCTTGTTGATAATGCCTCGAATAGAAGCAATATCTAAAGCGCCCTTTTTAAGTTTGGTAACTTTAGCTTTTGCCATTCTTCACCTACGCGTTCAACAGGTCGTTAAACGCTGCTTCCACTGTATCTGTAGGTCCAGTTGGCGTTGAGGTGTTAGTTCCAAACTTCTGAACCTCGGCGTTTCCTGACTCTCCTGAGAGGAACTGGTCCATAATAGATTGAACCTCTTCGGTTGTCTTACGTTCAAAGATTTCATCAAAGTTTGGAATAGTCTCCAAAAGCTCTGCGCATCTTTCGTCTCCACCGACGGCATCGTCACAAAGTGCAGTCTTTCGAGGACGAGGTCGGATATCGGTACGAGGGAAACTTGCACCAGGAAGCTTTCCGTACATCAACTTGAGGTCGTTGCCGGTTTCTGGGTCTGTGATATCTCCATAATCCGGATCCAGTACGATCGTTAGCAGCTTTTCATAAGCCATCTTGCCGTATCCCCAGACTCGGATTCCTTGATCCTCTTCCCCCCGGACAAGAACCGGTGAAAAGAAGCGTTGCTTTGCGAACATCTCCTTTGCTTGTCTCTTGCTATCCTCTGTCCCTTCGTTCCACAACTTGTTCGCAAAGTTGCAGGTTGGACAGTCATCTCCAAAGTTTCTCTTCGGACAAAGGAAGGATTGACCTCCCACGCCATAGTGGAAATACTTTTCCTTGAACGGGTCGCCGTCCTTCGTGGAAACGATACGGATGTTGCTTTCTCCGTCCTCTGGGCGCCAGAAATTCTTCTTTCCGTCTCCCTTTCCGTTAAGTTTATCGAGTTTCGCTTTCATAGCGTCTAAATTAATTGCCATTGTTATTACCTCCTATGGTATGTTGCTTTTTTGCACGTTTGGCTATAGCAGGTCAGCAAATATCCTGACCAACTGTTTATATAATACTATATTTTCTATTCTGTGTCAACAACTATTTGTTGAATTTTTGGTGAGAAGTATTCCACGTAAATGTAGTCATCTTCGTATTGTGTTGGATAAATCCCAAACGAAACCTTTGTTTCATCGGTGATTCTTGATTTTACCTTGTTGGTTATTGTTCTGAATAAGTTTTCTTCCGTCTTTAACTTTTCTTCGTTGATACCATAATAGTATACCACTTCTACCTCTCGATTGCAAGGAAAAAACATTAAATCGTCTTTCTCTAATGATCCCAGTCCGATAGTGGTAATCCGGCAAGATTCCTTTGGTCGCTTAAATGTGGATGTAATCGGCTTTGTGTTCCTAAAGACATCCATCATGTAGTAAGTGCTTGTAAACACATGGTTTATTTGGCTATAGTAGTCAAATACGTTCGTTGATCCCGCTATCTCCTCCAACCGAAGGTTGGATACGAGACAGATTTTTTCAAATAAGCCGCTGCGCGCATAATTTTGCAGAATACCACGACAAGCGCGTTCTTGCAGGGTCTTCTCTTCAGATAACACCTCGGTTTCAGGCATAAAATACACAACTTCCATTTTTACACCTCTTTGGTGCAGAGAGTGGAGCGCTCGTAACGTAATACCCGATGAATTAGATGCTCCACAGATAAAAACTGTGCAGCTTTTTTCGATTGTACCCAACCATTTGGTTAGCTTTGACATGTTCATTTCTTCATACTCTTCTGGTCCGTCGAGTGATGGTAAATTGAAATGGTATTTCGTAGTTTTTTGATTTTCTGTGCAAATCGTATACGGCTTGTATGTTTTATATTCTCCGAGTTGGCGCACAACATTACTTCCTGCTGTACCTATGCCCAAAATTGTTTTCAAATCTTTAGCTCCTTTAAGTTTCCAAAGTTTTTCCCTACATTGCACGTACTCAGGAAAGGGCCCCATGGCGTTTCTTCGAATTGTTTTTTTATTTCTTTTAACATTATAGCATCTTTTTTGCACATGTCAATAATAATCGAATCGTGCAGTGTAAACGCTATTTTGGACCTTTTGCCCTTTAGCATCTTCATAATCTTGTATGCGTTTTGTATAACTATATCAGAAGTCGTCGATTGAAGCAAGTAATTTTGCGCTTTTCTTTCGTCTACCGCCAAGACTCTACCAAATGGGGTTTTCAGCGTCTGGTTTCCAGGGGCAAAAAAATCTCGAAAAATTTGCCGAGAAAAAAATTTGTCGAATTGGGATTTTGAACTTGAAGGGTTATACAGCCATGCAAATAACTCTACCTTCGCTTTAGAGCGTTCTATCTCTCCATTGAACACATTCTCCACGACCCACTCGTGAATGTCCTCCTGCGGCTGTTCTCGGCCTGATAGAGCCATTAACGTACGTATCTCTGCAGCGTTTAAGTCTAGTTCCACGAAAGCATCGTTCTGAGGGGTAATTTTATGCCTATCTTCCTTCTTTAGAGTCATGATGGGTACTGAACCTTTCTTGGTGGTTAGTCTTCCTGTTGCCGAGCCGAAGATGTTGTATTGAACTCTGCCTTTCTTGCCCTCGAACATTAAATCCTGATGAGCGATCTCCGAAGTTAGGACGTGGGCCTTGTGTAGAATGTCATAGTCGTCTTCTTGTTGCTTCTCGTTGTAAAGATTCTGCAAGGCGTCCTCTCGCAACTCGAACCACTTGGAGAGTTGATGGGTCGGCAATACGTCAAGGAAACATTTCTCTTCTAGATCTATCTTCGCCGTAAGCGATGCTCTTCTTTGAGCTTCGAGTACCTGTTTAAGTTCTCCATAACTATCTTGAGTTCGTGAAAACAGAGACAAATCCTCGTTCTTCGATGATAAGAATAGGTATCTGTAGTTTTCATCATTTAAAATTGGGGAGTGTTTCCACGCCAAGGAGTATTGCGAAAGTAGATTTTCATAATCTTTGAATTTAAATTCGCAAGAGTGGTAAATCCCCTGGCACTTGTTGTTGATGTCCAGCGTTTGAAGTATTTTCATTTTTTTCCAATTTTTTTAGTATTTGTGAGGAGACAAAGGATTCAATAAATCCGATGGCGCCAGCATTAGATGTTAACCCATAAATTCTGTTTGTGTCAAGTGCTTTTTTCAGAGTTTTTGAAAAAAGAACTGATTCTTTCCCCTCTAGATTAAACATTAGCGACAAGTTTTTGAAGTGACACGTCATCAAGAATTCCAGGTAACGATCGGTAGTAACATCCTTTCTCATAGATGATAACGGTTGGTTGTTCTGGTTGTAAAATTCTACATAAAATTTTGCGCAGAAAGATTTAAGCGACCAATAATCGTCATGCGCCACCTTTATAGTATACACATCACGATAAAACGCGTTGAACTCTGAGATGGCTCTTCCATTCATAATGTTCCGTTTTACAATCGGCGAGTCAAGATCAGCCACTAGTCGCCATGGAGCGTTGGCGTCGACGAGAAATCCGTGTTCGTGTGCCATACTAACATAACATTCAAAATCCGGATCGGCCAGAATATTAGCTTTTTGCTGGTCTAGGTTTGTATCTTGTCCCGACAGTACATCGACATATAAACCAGTGTGATAAGCCGTGGACCGGTTAGACAACGCAAAACCTGATCGGGTGATCGGGTAGCCTTGCATCTCCGGGTCGAAAATTGAGGCCTCAAGAACATCGAGGAACCTTGCCAAGGAGGGACTAGGGTCTGGGATCCTTTCAATCAAGATTGGAAGGAGCTTGTTGACTAAAAGTATTTCATACTCATTATAGCTTGTCTCAAACTTCTGAAAACTTTTGCGCGGCTTGAGCTGTGCAACCGCGGTCGGAAATTTTAGTGCTGGAGTGTTGACATACATCTTTCGAAATTTATTAAACAAATCCACCACATAATTAATCCCCGTTACGGATCCAGAGTCTGTTCCAAACCTTTTGGGGGTCGGAGTAGGCATTACAACTTCGCCCAAGTGGTTCACAAATCCGTACAACCTTTTGTCGTACAAGGTATCAAGCAAAGGATACCCTTTCGACCTAAAAAAGTCAAGAAATTTTCTTCTTTCCGAAAACTCTAGTTGGAGATCCACGGTCGACCCCCCTAAAAACTTTTCTTCAGTCATTGCTTCAGATCCTTTATTGAGTTCTTAACTGCGCCTGGAAGGTTTGGTTGACTCTTTGTGTCTGGAAAAGAATTGAAGAACAACTGCATTGTCGTGGTAAGCTCTCCTTGTGAAAAAGTTGTAGTCACGGATTCGGAAGTGTAATATCCCCCAAATCCTAGGCGGCGCGCGGAAGAATTTATACCGCGGGGGTCGCCGAAACCTAGCGTATCGGGGTTTATGTACACTTGCATGTTTGGCATGAAGATGTTGTTCCCATACATTTCTACTGTGGCGTTGTGAGGAAATCGCAGCTCATCATACATGTGACCATTTCTAAACATCATGTATGTTTCTCTCGCTGGTTGTGAAATTTTTGAAAAATTAATTGATTTTACAAACCCTCTGTCTTGTGACGCTCTGATGTGGAAAATTCCGTTCTTTAAGTCTTTGTCTTTGTCTCCCGAGCCAGGGGCTCTGGTCCAAGCGGGCGCTTTTTGATGGATTATAAAGTATTCTGAAGCGTCCTTTAAGTTGCCCTTGGTTACCGCGCCTGTTGGCTTTGGCAAGCTAGCCAGCCGCAGGATGCCTTCTTTTACCTTTCTCTTACATGGAGGCGCCGTGAAATTAGTTACCACGAAAGTGATGTCGCGAAGGAAGTCAGCCCCGGGGAACTCACCAAATGACCTAACCAATAGTGCAGGAACAAAGTCGTCCAAAAATTCTGAGAAATCTAGAAAAGGCTTGCGCGCTTGCACCAACTTTTCATACATCAGGCTATAAAGAGTGTCTACTGAGATTGGAATGTCTGCTATGTTCATAGTTTTCTTTGTTTCTTTGCTATTGTTCTCTCCCTTGATTGCATATATGAAGTCGCAAGTTAAAACATTTATTCTCTGCAGGTGCAAAAACTCTTCATCAAGCGCTTGAAGTTGGCTGGCTATATCCGCGGCGGCGGGGCTGTTGCTCTTAGCCTTCGATTGTTTCGTTAAATAATCTTTCGTGCTTCGAATGCTGTCCCCTAGCACTTTAAAGTAGGAGTCTAATAGATCTCCAAAAGTCACATAATGCATCAGGTTTTCGCGAAGTGGTGTGTACAGGTTTTTAACGTCCTTTGATTCAAGGTTGAAAAAGTCGTAGTGTTTCGTCTTAATACCTTCTGGTGATGTTGTAACTTTTCCGTCTTGTTCCGTTTTTGCTGTCTCTTCGAACACTTTCTTTTTACTATATGCATTCATGAATACAGTAGTATGTACCTTGTTGTTGTTGAAAAGACTATCAAACATCTTAAAGAACCCTTTAGTGATCTGATCTATCTTTATCTTTCGGACTTGCTCTTCTTTTACCTCTGCTGCCTTCTTTGCTTCTTCTGCAGCTTTTCCAGTCGCTTTCTTTATGTCTTTTTTATCTTTCTTCTTTTTCGTTCCTACTTTTTCTTTAATCAATTTAGCTTTAGACTCATGAGGCGTCAACGCATCTAGAATAACATCTCCCTTAGCTGACGCGAGATAACCGGTGTAAGATACAGACACCGTAGCGCTACCGTCAGCGTTCATGTTCAGGTCATGTGATCTATAGTACATGTTTATCACTATCCTATTTTCGTTTATCATCCTCAATTCTGTAGCGCCTAGAGTGTCTGTCTGGTGATTTGCATACCCTAAAGTCGCGACTATGTTACACTGCTTACCAGCTTCTAGAGCGGACGGGGGACGGACCTTTGAAGCGCCGGTGGGCTTCTTCGGGGGCGCGCCTGAACGGATAGTGAAAAGATCAGCTAACGGAGAAAACTGAGTGTTCAAGTTTCCGCGGGGGATGTGGAATAGTCCGGAAATGTTATCCACCTTTATTTTCAAAGAAGCCTCCATAAACTTCCGCGAGGCCGTGTAAGGGTTTTTTCCGGTATACGTTACTGAAAAACTCTCGATAGCGGCGCCGTTTGCACTAAAGGGCTTCGAAAGATCAACACGAGTGGATCCGTCGAAGTCAAAATCAGAAGAAACGGGAAAATAAAATGGCGTTATATTATTTCCGTCTCTCTTGTAAAGTCTCAATTCAGGAGTTAGCGATGAGATCTTATGGTTAGGTAAAGACATGAAAAGCTTGTCCATGTCTGCAGCTGTTTTTTTGGCTAAAACCTTCGATAAAACAGCTTCTGGGATGTATGACCCCTTTAGCTTCGCTAGATTAATATACTTCTGCATGCCCATTTTAGACTGCGCCAGTTGAGTTGCGGACCTTATTTTATCGGCCGGGACAGGCGGAGCATTGGCGACATGATGTAATAACAACCCCTGAGGAAAATATGAAATTTGTTCGGTCATGAGTCTAACTCTTTCAGAGCTTGATGTATCGCTTCTTCGACCGGGTGTGGCGCGTAAATTCGTTCGCCGATGTCGATGTGCATGTCTGTTGGCTTGGTGTTAAACCAAGCTAAGATCCACCAAAGCCTTGGGTCACCGTATTCTTTAAACGCGATCTTGCTCAGACTATCCCCAACTGAGTAGACGTGCTCCGACGTTGAAATCTCACTCAAAAAATCTTCCTGCATGGGATCCCCAAAGATCACCAGTCCGTAATGATCGACGTTTCTGGTTCCTGTCTTCTTCATGAAGCTCTGATATATCTTGTCATTGTTGCTTAATACTCTACCACTTTTTGTCCATTCTGTCAAGGTAAATCCTCCTGTTTAGTTCGTTGGGTCGCTGGCTGGCTGGCGCCCTTCTGGTGCAGATACTCCTTGGTTGTATGGAAACTTGCCACTGAGAAACTGGCCTTGCTCCGTAGAGCCTATGGGTGTCTCGTGCAAAGGTTCGAAGACAAAACTTATGCTATATACCAAAGGAATCAGTTCCCCATCTTCTGCTAATATATGTCCTGAATCAAACTTTGGTTCAAAATTGAACCCTCCGCAACAACCAAGAAGCCCGTGTTCACTCACCTCTGATCGTATGTAGTTAACATATTTAATTCTCATCATAGGTGCTGCCCTAATCGTTCTTGATTTGTTGTTCGGGCCCACAGGATCGCTGTATACCGGATACAACATCTGCACGAGCTTGGAAAAGTTGAAAAAGTTCTGTCTTGCAGAATCTTCGTCCTTTGCCAGGATGTCGAAGGCTGCGTTAATCCGACGGCTTGTTGACTGATAGTTCTTTATCGGGTCGACCCTGCCAAAAGGCGTTGAACCTCCCCAGGCCACGTTATAGCTATCGCTAAATTGCGTCACAAAAGCAGGAAAACTGACTTGTTGGCCCGTGGCGACACTGGTAAACGTTATTATCTGGTTTGATTGTCTTGCTATTTCTTCAAAAAATGCCATTTCTCAATTCTCCTTTTATCATTCTGTTGTTCTGCCTAGTACTTTATGTGTGCCCTTTATTACAGCAGAAGCCAAAATTGTATCATTTAGTAAAAAGTTCACGATCGTGTTCCCAGAAGAGTCTGTCGTTCTTTGCGTCGAGCCGGAGGGCCCTTCAAGATTGTTTTTTGATTCATTATCTTTTCTTCTTTTTTTCTCAGACTCTCTGAGGAAGCTGGAGCGCGCAGATTCTTTTAAGCGGCTAAAGCGGCTGGAACCTTCACCAAAGTCGCTGCTAAAATCGTCTATGCTCGCGGCGCGACCTTCTTTTGTTGTATCCTTGAGGCGCGCGTTGACCGCGGTCATTTCATAATCTATCTTTTCGCTTTCTGCAAACTCGTCAGATTTCTTGTACTCCTCGGCAAAGGCCTTTGCCTGCTCTTCTGTTGGGTTCTTGCCTCTGAATCTTTCCATAAATACCGACATCATGCGACGGCCGGAGTATTCTGACATGTTCGAGACGCGTGTGATCACGCTCATTGCCGCGGGGCCTATCCCGCCTTGTTTTCTAATTGCGTCTTCATCCCTCTTGGGACTCTTACGAGTGATTTCGTCCAAAGTGCTGGCGCCGGTGGCTCTCTCTTTTTCGTCTGTTGACGTCAATTGGGAAATCATTGTTTGGAATTCGCTAGAGGAAGTGTCGTAGAGTCCCATTTGGGATCTTTTGACCAAACGTTCCAGGCTGCCTCCTATTCCAGGTTGAAGCCGTTGTGCTTGATTAAATTGACCTACGGATAAACCTTTCGTCATGGAACCTAGGCGCCCGAAGGTGCCCAGTGCTTCTGTACCCGCGAATTCGCCGCGGTTGGCTTTTTCAAGAAGCAGTCGACGGTTCTGCACCGCGAATGACATTTGAGGATCTAGCCCCCTCTCGTATGTGTCGGTTAACTTGTCCAACGCCTTTTTCAGATCAGATGTGCCTGTCGTGAAGCTCGAAATTACTCGGGACATTCTTTCATCACCAGCGATGTTGCTTACGCCAGTGGCAGATCCGATTTCCTTCTCTAGTTTCGATTTAACAGAGTCGTCTTTTTCACCTGTCTTGATAAAGCGGCGCGCCTCGTCCCTGCCCATACCAAGGGACTCAGCAACCGAGATCATTGCAAATTTTCCTTGGGCGCCGCCGGCGTCGATGTCTGCCATCAGCTGAGAGTCGCCCTGGATCGCCGCTCTGATAGCCTCTGCTCGGTCCGCTTCTTCCATTCCTAAAAGTTCTGTTGCGGAAAATGCGTTACGACCCAGCAGTGCGTTGATATTGGCCGCGGCACCAGATGCTCCGGAGATGGTGTCCATGCCTGAGCCAAATCTGCCGGCGATCTGATCTGCTTCTAATCCTGTCTTTTGGGCCAGGACTTGAAATTTAACAAATTGGGATTGTATGGTTGCCGCATCATACATTAGGTTTTTCGAAACTTTTTGAAAGTTCCTGGAGACCTCATCTGGTAGCATCTTCAGGTCGTCTGCTAGCGTCTTTATACTTAGGTTGAACTTCTTGACCCCTTCTTCGTTAAGTTGAAGCGAGTGGATTGCCGTGTCCGTGTTCGCAGCGAAGTTTCCGTAATTCAAGCCTAGCTGTTTTAAGATGCCGGCCTGCTCTGCTAGTGAAGCAGATAGTCTTCCGTTTTTGTTGAAAGCCTCTTCACTGAGGTATGCGAATGCGTTCACTTTTTCATTTAGCTGAAAAAATGCTTCTGCTCCGAGTCGTATCTGTCCCGTCTTTAAGTTTAAAGCTTTCGTTACCTCAGCAATACCCTTTGCTGCGTTTCCATCAAAAAAGTTCTGGCCCGCGGCGTTCATTGCGCGGAGAGCTTTCTCGGTTTCCTCCGCTTCTCTGGCCATGGCCGTGGCGATGTCTGTAAACGTACCTAAGTCCTTAGCAGAGGGTAGCCCCATACGCGAAGGTTCGTTGTTTTCTGTCCTTTTACTAGCGCCGTCGCCCAGCAACTTATTGACGCCGGCGAGCAACTTCTGCCTCTGCCCCTCGGTTTTCGCCATGAAACTTTTTTCAGTTTCACCCTGTGACGTCAGGCGTGACCTCACGGCCTCGGTTAGAGTATTCCAATTCATTGCACTAACGTTCTCCTTCAATCTTCGGGTCGAAATATAAAATCATACCATAAATAATTAGCACAATAACTTATTTTATTCATCCTCTGGGGAAATGTACTTGATTAGTCGGTCGACAAACCAATTGCGAAGCTTGACGGGCAGGTTATATGCTTCGATGAAAGAAAAATTGTTCTCTTTCATTAAGAGAAAAATCTCTTCGTACGTGACTCTTTCAATATATTCAGATGTCAGTGCGAAAAAAGGCCCACGAGAGAGGCGCCTCTCTTTCAAGTACCGTCGCGCACTTAGAACATTCGACGTTCTGTGCTGTACTCAGCTTTGGTATTATGTCTTTGTCAAAATTTAATAGAAATTTTGCATCGGCTGCAGGCAACACATTATAAAGCTTTGATAGAGTTGCTTGGTCAACGATTCCGTTGGCGGAGATAATAGTTTTTTTCAAGATAGAGATAGTCCGATTAAACTCTATGTTTAAACTCTCTTTCTTTTCCTTGTCCTGGTCAATCTCCGTTCGATCTTTTTCCGTGATCCTTCTTATTTTTACTTCAATGTCCGAGATGGGCAAGGTTAAAACGAAACAATCTTCATCGGGATCATATTGATTCTCTTCTGCGATTGAAGTGACTTTGGCCTTCGACAAGTCAAAAACAGCACTGGTCTCACTATTACAATTTTCACAAAAGATTGTTGATTCGTATTCGTTTCCATAGCCAGTTTCGCGAGCTTTCAGTAGAATCGCCATCTTGTCTTCGTCCAGCAGTTCTGAGGGGTCTATTGTCTTGTCAGTTAGTAATCCTGAAATTAAGTTATTGAACACATTTTCATCTGCGCCGGATCCGACGGTAGATAAGAGGTCTTCTTCCTTCGCGGTCATGTGTTTGATTTCTAACTCTTCGATGCCATGCATACTTGAGCCTCTTGGATAGAATAGCCCTTTCGTTGGAAGTTCAACTTTTGCCGTCGAAACAACAAAGGACATACCAAAGGGATTAGCCGAGTTCGCATTTTTGTTTTGCGCTTGGCTTTTCACTTTGACTTGTTCTGTGTTGGGATCGTAATCTGGCTGTGGGGATCTCTGAAGTTTTCTGGAGTTTCTAGTCACTATTTCCTCTCTTTCTTTTTTATAGTCCTAATAGTAATTTGGAAGACGAGATTTAATTACTCTTCATTCCAAGCGGTTCCTGCCTCTGCAGACAAGATGTCGTTATTTAATTCTGCCCAATCGTACTTGAGCCCGATCTGAATGTTGAGAATATCGTCAGACGAATAATCCAGTGAATCAAAATTTACTGAAGTTATTAGTGGATTGTTAAGAATCCACGATTCTATTATGTCGTCTGCTCCACCTGAACCAATGGTGTCTATCCTGATGTTAGGCCCTAGGGAGTCAATCATGCCCGCTTTCGTAATCGTAGCCTTGCCCTCAGGCGAGGACATGACGTCGGTTGGTAAAACGTACCCCGAACTCTTAAGTATGTTGTAAAGACTCTGGGTTGCGTCAGGCTGGATCGGATCTACGATCGTAACGCTGACATCTTGCCAAGTTACTCTACCTGGGAAGTTGAAGTTGTGTTGCAAAAAACTGTGAGTAGTGGAGCCCACCTGGAATGATGGCTTCGTCACTGTCTTAGCCATGAATTGTGGCATCCCTGCAAAGTAGAGGAGGTATCTAAACTTCCTCTTTGGTTCCGTTCTTGCTTCGCTCCAAAAATTATTTCCTGACATTATAAAGGTCTCCTAATAGTATATAGTTGCGTTGCTTCTTTTTTCTAGTCATCGAAAGAGGCACCGGTGTTTGTTATAACGAAATCAACTGCAATAAACTCAATGGCCCTAGCTGGTTTCAGGAAGATCTTTGCGTACATGACGTTTCGATCAATGAGATCCGGCGTGGTCGTGGTGCTGTCCAGTAGAACCTTAAAGTCGGTCAAGCCAAAACGGACCTTGACACTGTCTAGGAAGTTTTTAACCTGGCCATGAAATCGTGCCCAAGTTGCCTGAACGTTCTGCTCGAATAATAGTGAACTAGAAATTCTAGATACTTCTTTCTTGACGAAAATCAAGAGTCTTCGTACGTTGATGCGATCAAGCGCTGATTGCGATGACTGCAAAGTCTTTTGGCCGAAGATAACAATACCCTCGGACACGAAAGAAGCTATAGGATTTATGTTTGCCTGGTACAAGGTGTCTCGGTCCTTCGAGAGAAGTTGCTCAGTTACCTGAAGAACTGGAACTCCTGCGTTTCCTTGATTCAAGCCGCCGCGGTTAAAACCGGCCGGAGCAAACCAGACCTCTGAGTTTCTTTCCGTGTGTGCCATTACCCCGAGGGCCACGACTGAAGGTGGAACCCAAACATCTCGGTTGGACTCTTCATCCTTAATCTTGACCCATGGGTAGTATGCAGCACCATAAGAAGAATTAAGCTGGCGACTAGTCAAGGCCTTTGCTGCGCTCTCTGGTGTTGCAACAATTCTAGATTGAAAGTTGTCACACTTCTCTTCAAATGGTGGCTTATATACGTCCGGAAGGTCGATTATCGCCATAGAGTCAGCTCTTGCTTCACATGCGTCTACAAGCTTAGTCGTGAGCGACTCTTCAGTGATACCTGGCATAAGAGCTAAGTTGTGCTCTACTGCTTCTGGGTCCTTTATCAGTTCCAGTGCCCTATCGACTGAAGCATAAGCATAACTGTCTGCTGTAGTTCCATTGTTAAGAACGTTGGCGTTGAAAGGGTCTGCCTCAGTTATGTCAACCCCGTCGAACCCGCCCACCAAAGGCATGTTGAATCCGTCGACGACATCTAACAGTGTCCTGTAGTCTCCCGAGCCGCTGGCGATGTGCCATGCGTATGATTTCTCATTGTTTTTATCATCTACAGCTGTCCATGCAACACCTGCCCCTGTTCGTGAGCCCGCCTGATAGTATGCTGCCTTGACATCGCCTGCCGAGGCGACGTATCTAGAATTCGTCTTTAGCCTAGTTGGTGTAAGAACAACTTCGTCTAAGGTAAAGATGAAACTATGCTCAGTAGTGCCGGCTGTTGCAAGGCCAGAATCCTGGCTTGAAACAAGTGCACTTGTTCCGTAGTCTGACATTCTTCTTACGTAATCTACATAGCCTTTATTTACCTTGCTTCCAACCTTGCTGCCATTATCTAGGCCTGTTGGAGCAAGTCCGTCGAATGTGAACTTGTAAGGCGAGATACCTTGATAGAAGTCCTGAGTCGCTGAAGAAGTGTTGATCAGCAGAGACTCTGGCCACTTAACATTAACTGTAAGTGCTTCTCCGTTGGCGTCCTGTCTGTGGTTATCCAGGTTCAGAGTTGCGTTGACCCAACTAGTAAGCCCAATCTGAAGATCTTGTGCTCCGTCTGTACCCGAGTCCAACCCTCCAGAGAACTTGGTCTCTGTGATTCCGCCGTTAACTGTAAGTACCGCGGCGTCTGCACCCGATCCAGTGAGGGCTGCGATAGTAGTGTTCCCTGCGTGGCCAGATGTGGCCTGCGTAACAGTAAGATTTGCGCCATTGCGCTCGACAGTTAACTTAGACGATGTGTGTCCATGGGCATGCTCCATCGCGGTTTTAATCTCAGCGGCGACATCTGCAGCCGAGGATGCGGCGCCCACATTGACCCTTATGATTGTGCCGGATACAACTGTTCCAGTCCCGGATCCGCCATTAGAGATTGCGTATGTTCTCGATGTGCCATCTGCAGAAATAAGCGTAATTTTTGTGTCGTCGTAGTCTGCTTTGCTGGCACTTAGACAAGCTATCGTTGCAGTTGCGGCTGCAGCTGCGGTGGTTACATCAGTGTTAACAGAAATTGTTGCAGGAACGATTGGGCCATAAAAACCGAATGGTACATGCTCAGTGTTTATTGGACCACCATTGCTTATTATGTCCTGGTTCATGTCAACTCTAATTTGCTCTGACATGTTGGGATTTTCACCATAAAGCTTGTTTCTCTTTTCGCTAGGGCTCCATAACATATATTGGTCACCGATTTTCTTGGCAACGAAGTCAGGAGAGTTTGGATCCAAGTTACAATTATCAAATCTCTCTATGGCCTCGACTCTAGTAGTGCCAATTCTTTTGACAACCACTGAGAACGTGCCGAATCGATTGGTGGCACCTTCTCTTGGTACTGAAATGTCCTCTATACCGATCAAAATCTCTTTCGAGGAATCTCTGCCTTCGTGGAGTGAAACAATTCTGAAAAGCTTTTGCAAGTTATCAGGGCTGTATGCCGTGTGATCTCCTGAAGTGTCCTGTCCGAAGACCCAGCCAGTTTTAGCTGCGGTAGCTTCGTGCTTAGATCCCTTGAAGTCAGCCATACCTGCGTCCAAAGGCAAGATAACTGCAGCCATCTCAGTGTTGGCTGTGCCAGTTGTTGCTTTTTCAAATTTGTTATAGGTTTCTTCAAATGTCTCTCCAAGCCAGTATGCATCAGCGATGGATCCGGCGCTTGGTGATGAGATTCGACTAGTTGTAGAAACAGGATTCGTGTTGAATTCTTTTCTTATGTCACCAAAAGCAAACTTTACCTCTTTCGAGCGAGATGTACCGGTTGTTGTTTCCAGTTTTACTGTAAGTTTCTTTGCCGAATCGAACATGACAGGAACATGGCCGGTGGTGGCTGCAACTGTGGCAGAATTGACTGATCCACTATTCGGATTAATGTGCTGCCCATTAAGAGATGCTTTAAAGTTACTGTCCGTTGAATAAAATACTGCAGCCAGTTGAAGGTCGTTTCCTACTGCAGTGTTCGAGGACGATTGAAACAAGAACAAGCCATGGGCCTGTGTTGCTTTCCATCCTGGTTCTGCTGCAGGCAATGCAGTTGCGTCATCTCCTGCAACACCCAATAGGCGAACCATCGTCACGGGCGAGTCAGTGCCGCGGCCTGCTGTCAAGTAAGCCTTTGCAGCGTATGGTGCATACGACTCTGCAAGGATGCCAGTGCCGTCTCTCCAAGGGTCTTCACCCTGATTACCCGGCATTGGTTTGCCGAACACTCTCTCTAATTCATCCAAGGACTTAACCTTGTAAGGTCTGAGTGCGGGTCCTTTACGGGTACGGCCGATAATGATCGGTCCTATAGCGTTGCTTTGGCCTGGAAGTTGAGAGTTATCTACTTCTCTCAAGAACACGCCAGGGGAAACAAATCGAAACTTTCTAGATGCCATGTTATTTTTCTCCTTTTGAAGAGTATTACAAATGTTATTTTACTTATTAAATAGTTTTTCTTTCTTCTAAAGGAAAGAAGAAAAAGAAAAGCCCGCCAAAAAGGCGGGCTGAGGTGGGTTTTGAGCTAGTTTGGTGGGGTCTTAATTATTTGGCAAGGTACTTGACCACGAGGACATCATTGGAATCCATAAGATCTCTCAACTGCACGTGCACGCCGTCGACTTTATAATCATAAGAGTCGCCCGGGTGGTCAGCGATGGAACCAGACTTCATTTGTAACATACCGTTAAGGTACACTTCCAATGAATTTGAGACAATTGCTGACTCCAAATTTAGAGATGCCGTTGCATGGTGTGCAGGTGTATGAGCACCAGCCGCGAGGGACGAAGAGTTGAAGTGCTGCTCGTAAGCAGTAATCTTAATCTTACCACTTGCAGCAGAAAGGCCGTCGCCGGAGATTGCTGTTGCGAAGTCGTTAGCACCTTCGTACTTGATCTTGGAATCTGTTGCGTCAAAGAAAGCAACAGAGTCCGCGGTCTGGTCATAGGCTGCATCAGCAATTCCGTCGAGGTGGTTAAGCTCTGCTGCAGTTGCCGATACGATTGTGCCGGCAAGCTTCAGACCTACTGTTGACCCATCATGACCGGCAACATCAACATTCAAGCTGGCGTCCAACTTAAGTGATGTGGTTGTTCCATGAGCTGCACCAACACCAAGCTCAAGAATATCTGTTCCGTCATCAAGACCAATGCGGAAATCCTGTGCGTTGCCATCAAATACAAGCATTGTGTCTTCCGCGCCGGCGTCACCAAGGACTAGCTTTGGAGTAGTACCAGAAATCACTACGCCCGCAGAAGGAGCAGCAATACGAAGTTGATCAGTTCCGTCTTCGTCATATTCGATTGAAGCATCACCAGCAGCACCAAACTCGAGCTTGACGTCATCGCTAAATCTCATGCTTGCACCAGCATAAAGAAGAACGTTATTGCCGTCTTCGTCATACTCGAATGATGCGTCACCGCCTGATTCGGCGCCGAACATCAACTTCTTGTCATCAGTGATCTGAAGACCTGCTGCTTTGATATCAACTAAGTCAGCACCACCTACTTCGAATGTAATTACGTCATCAGCGGAAGCGCGGATTGAAGTATCACCATCGGCATCTAGATCGATACCTACTTGACCGGCGGCGCCTACACCACCAACTGATATTATGCCTTGACCATTAAGATCAATAGCATCAACGTAGAGATTTGCCCAAGCGACAGCTGATGCTGCGGCAGTTATTGAACCACCGGCTTTGGCGGCGGTAGGTGTTCCGGAGAACGTGCCCGCAGTACTTACATCATCTCTAGGATCACCAACAAAACCCCAAGGGGTGCTTGAGGAAGGTCCTACTACAGATACGAATACTGCAGATCCACCGCTTAAGGTAAACGATACGGTTTCGCCGGCAGATGTTGAAACTCCTGATAAGGCGCCAGATCCAGAAAATCCAGAGCTACTATAAGAGCTTACGCTTGATATCGACCCAATTGAGGTTGAGTGGCCACTAACGTTAGGCATCGCGCAGACCGAAATTGATGAACCACTAGAGTAATCCGAGGTGACAACAAAGTAGAATGAGCTGCTGCTTCCGTTAAGTGAGAAGATAGATCCTGCAGATATTGTACTGCCACTGTATGAGCCCATAGACAGGGTACCATTAAAAGTACTGGAAAAGCCACTGAGACTTTGTGATACGGCCTGAAGGGCGCTCGTGAAACCAGAAGCTGCAGAGCTAGCTGAAGGAGCGCTCAGGCTCGATCCGAAAAGAACTGCATGATTGCCAGAAGCACTCATGGAAATCGACTGCGATGAAGTAAGTCCACTCGTGGATAATGTCTGAGACCCTTCGCTGTGAGACGCGGATGTAGCTGGTCGACCAAGTGAGTCTTCACTATCGCCACCAGGAACAACATTGGCTCCGCCTGGATCGAGAACGATATCGGCAGCAGCGACAACCTTAAGGTCGGTCACGACGTCGATATAATCGCTTGAAGAGTCGATGAAGATCTGGCCGGCCATGAATTTAGTAGGCGTAACTTGTGAAATGTTTCCAGCTGTTGTACCATCTTCCGAACCGATATCAGCAACCTTGAAAGTGTCATCGGACTCATCAAAGATAATACCCATGCTATTTGAAGAACCACGCTTAAGGACTAAACCTAAGTCATTGGCCGGTGACCCAGATGCGCCTTGAGCAAGGACTATCAAAGGATCCGCGAGTGTCGTGACTGTGCTGTTAACAGTGGTTGTTGTACCACTCACTGTTAGGTCACCACTCACTGTCAAGTTGTCACCAATGGTAACTTCTGAAGTCCCATGGCCGATCGTAACTGCAACACCGCTGGTCGCAGTACCAAGGCTTACACCACCGGTGCCGTCGAGAGCTAGTGTGCCGCCGTCAGCGTCGACATTGATAGAAGCACCACCGAGTACAAGCGCGGCGTCGGAATCAACCGTAACAGCTGCTGCACCGTCGATGACAAATGCTCCGGCAGAAGCTAAAGTACCGCCAGTTCCGTTGTCGTGAGTAATTGTAATATCGCTACCTGCGCCCATTGCAAAAACAGCTGCGTCTGAAAGTAATTTCACATCGTTGCCGGCAATAATGTCTTTAACAACACTCAGACCACCGTCGGTCTGTAAAGAGCCGTCAAGAGCCGTGGTGGCTTGAGTTGAATCATCAGTCTTGATGATTCCGCTAGCCGTGATAGTGGTAGAAGTCAAGGCAGCCGTGGCGAATGTTCCGCCTGAAATGGTAAGTAAGTTTGAACCGTGAGTCATAGTGACATCACCGTTGTTGAAGTTTAGAACTGCTCCAGATGCCAAAAAGGCGTCCGACCATTGGTGAGCAGTAGTACCCAAGCTGAATCCATCATCTGAATCAGGCTTGAGGTTTGCGTTAACTGAAAGTTGGTTTGATACGTTTATTTTTGTACGTGCCATGTTTTAATTTCCTCCTAAGAAATGTTTTGTTATTTCTACGGTTAGATAAATAAATAATAAACAAGTATTAGCAAAAAATCGATAAATTGGGATGGCAGTAAACTAAAAGCGTGAGGTGAGAAAAGTGAATCTAAGGCTTATGGGATTAAAAATTAACGAACACTATTAAATAGTTTTTCGTTTCTTCAAGAGAAGAGGATTTTCTTGAGGTTGCGGACAATGTTGTCAAATTTGCAAAAGTCAGAATCCAAGAATTCGAGTGAGAGACTCTGAGACCTGGAATCTGGGTCTTCAAAACAAAAGTGGAATTTGCCAGTGTCTAGACGGCGACATTCTTTAAGCTTTAGGCCTTTTAATTGTAAGTATGCTGCTATTCCTATGTCGCTCGTCGTAAACATTAATTTGCTCCTTCTTCTTGAGAGAATTTTTTGATTTCTTACGTAAATCTGACTGCGTTGCCGCGGCCAGACTTACATTTATAAGTAGTATCTACTGTTCCTCTTTGCGTACAAAGTAGCCTTTTTCTCCTTGAGCGTCTGGGAGTTTCAACTCATAGGCCCAGTCTGGGTTGAGTTCCTTGTCCTCTCTCAGTGCGTTTGCAGACTGATAGAGCGAGCTTTCCAGCTCTGCTAGGCGAGACATAAGCATTGTCTTTCTTTTTTCGGCGCTGAGTAGAAATGTTGACACTTGATCTTCGGCTTGAGTCAAAGTCATTCTCAATTGCAGCGTTTCTTGGACTTCCTCCCATGGAATTTCCACAACTTCCTGGAACTTTATTTCCTCTGCTGATTCTACTGTTTCGCTTTCTGTTGCTTCGGTCTGCTCTGTTGTTTCTTCTGTCATTTTGTTTTCCTTTCTATGTTAACAGGTTTTGTACCTCTAATAAGTACTTGGTGTAACAATTCTATCACCAAAATAATTTAATTTCAAGTGTTTTTTTGTTTAATTTATAAGTCGTATTTTTTCAGTTCTTCTTCGCTGACAATTACGCTTTCTCTGGGGATCTTTACTTCTACAGCGTTCTCTCTCACTGAGAAATGTGGCTTCTCTCGATTATCGCCTTGGCCTACCAGATATCCCACCACTCTCAAGCTGATCGATGTTTCGAATTTTCGTTCGTCAGCTGAGAAGTCTGAAATATTGTCTTTTGCACTGTATTGGTCCTGCAAGAAACCCTCATAGCGGTGGCCGTTGCTTTCGAGTCTAACATAGTTTATTGTACCAGACTTTGTAACAAAAGGCAACATCAATTCATTCATTTGTTGCTGATATTCTGTTCTTATTGTTATCTCATAAGTCAATTCTACGTTGACAGGCATAGGTGCGGAGACAGTCTGGTAAACTATCTTGTTGTTTTTTCTAGGATAGTTCGTTTGCCCTGTCATTTTCTTGGTATCGGCTTTTGCAAAGTTGTTTGTCTTCTCCGCATTGATTACTCTACTAACCACCAAAGATCCGCCCTGTGAATCTGGGTTTTCTGGTACGTTTCCATGAAAGGCCCCTTTACTAGCTAGTGGTTTTGAGAATCCTGTTCTTCTTATCGAAATGATTGGAAGCTTGAGCATGCCTTGGGCATCTCTAATGCTTTTTTCTCCCTTCGATACAAAGGATCTCTCTGATGTGCCCCACATAACCGGAACTTCCTTGAAGCCCTCATTAGTTGTCGACCTTAGTTGCATACCTTTAACATAATCTAGCACTGATTTGTCTATGTTCTCTATTGTGGATGCTTCAAAATAAATTTTGTATGGTATTTTGCTCTCTGTCATTGGCTCTTAACTCCAAACAAGCCTTCTCGGGCTCGTACACAATCTGCTGTGATCTCAAACTTAGATTCTACCTGGCCGTATAACCACACTGGCTCTACTAGGGTGAGTATCTCGTAAAAGTTCTCACCGTACTGAACGAAGTCTCCTTCTCTTACAAAAAGATCCTGGTCCTCTACCAGTCGTCGCTTGTGAAACGAGATTGAAATCTTTTCCACGCGGTCAATACCTAGTGGCGTTGTGGTTGTGTTTTGGGATACATATTTTACCATGGCATAAATCCTAACTGGGTTCAGAAAGTTCTTGTCTATTGCTTCGCCGTAAGTATTGTGGAATTTTGTGTGCTCCAAACTTATTGGATAGTACAAAATTGTCTGCCCGACGACTCTCTCTATAATCTCGTCGTTGATCTGCTTTACCAGGTCCTTCTCTTTCTTTCCAGTAAAGAGTGGCGGAGGTGGGGCTGCAGGTTGTTCCCATTTGTTATCGTCTGACATTAAAAATTACCCCACAAAAATGTAATTTGGCACCTTATCCAAGACTTTCTCCGCGCTTTCGAGCATGCCGGCGTCTTGTTCTGCCAATTTAACATAAGTTAATTCTGTAAGGGTTTGCTTTAGCTCATCCCTTAGTTTGTTTTGTTCATCTTTCGCTTCTGATAGTAGTGCTGTGCCATTAAGCTGGACCTGTTGGCCGGGTACCGGTACTGATCCGAACTTAGATCTGACTTGGCCGAGCGTTTCTTTGCACAAGGCTAGCGAGAACCTTCGTATCCACTGTTTACCAATAGAGTTTATGCTTCCGAAAGGTAAGTTACCTATCGGCAAGGTGTTCATATTGTTGACACCGTTCACTGATTCGTCGTCAGAGTCCCAAACGTCAGTTGGGATTGAAAACTCCACCCACATTTTTACAGGGGAACCACCATATGGTTTAGGATAAAGACGAATCTTGTTGTTTTTAAGTTCATAAGAGAAGTGGGACATTCTTGTATAGATCGCATCCTCGAAGGCCATGGCCTGAGCCTTGTTGTGCCACGCAGGTACTAACTGGAATGTTGAATCATCTGAGAACTGTCCGTAGTTGTGCAAGTTTCCTACAACGTTTAATCCCCCATAGTAGCCGAAGAACCTCCACATTGCATGCGGAGTCTTGTAGAACACTTTCTTGACGAGGATTCGCTTTCCTGCTATGTCGCTACCATAGGGAAATTCATTAGCGCCGTCGGTAAAACTAGTTGCCGTTATCGCTGCAGAGTTTTCCGTGATGGATGTGTTTCCGGCGGCTCCTCCCTTGTTTTGTGTTAAATTTACCTTTTTCGCATCGGATCCATCTACCGCGGCCGTTATCTGCAGATGGTTGTTGTTATTAATAGCTGCAGCGAGCAAGGTTGCAACAGATTCTGCGTTGGCTGCGTCTGCGGCGTTGTTTGCTGCGTCGATGCCTATCACCACTGGAGATGCGTTTGGAGAACTGTAGTCTAGATCTGTGTCAAACTTGAAATCAACTGTTCTGTTATCTGTATCGATCAAGGTTAAGATCTTTCCGTTGGCCGGTGCTGCGGATAAAGTCAAGCCGGCGGTGGCTGAAGTATTCAACCTTGAACTTATGATTTGCTGAAGGTCGTAATCTTGCGTTCCCGGGTGGACGTCAAAGGAAGCAGAGTGCTGCACGGATCCGTTTAAACCAATCTCGGACCCTATGCCCTCACCTATCCTTCTAGTCATGCTGTAGTCGAATTTAGGATACTTTAAGGCGACGTGTGTTCCTCCCAATGAAGAAGATAAAGCGCCTTGCTCGATGTTGCCCTTGGAATCAAACGATCCAGTTGTGTTCCCTAGTGCGTCAGACAATACATTCGTTGCCTGGTGTACGTTTATTAAGTAGGAGTATTCTAATACCGCTTCTTCATAAGCTGCGTATACGTTTCCTTCTGTTATCTCTAGATCTAAAACATCACCTCCAAGTTTCTTAAACACATAAGAGACTTGATCTACGGCTCCCGAAAGAAACTCTGAGGAGTACATTGGAGAAGACTCTTCTGAATAGATTTTGTAAGGTAACGCTTCGTTTACTTTTGAAATCGTTCCTGCTGATGGCAAGACAATTGTTGATAGCGTACTTGCCGGTGTCAATGTGGGTGCAGACATAATTGTCCCTCGCTAGTTATAGTTTATCATTATAAATAGTTGGTGGTATGGACAAATAGCCTAGGAGTCTTGTTTTGTTTTGGTAGTTCGCCTTCTACGGGTCGTGGAAGTCGTTTTCTTTGGGGTGGCTGTAGAGGTTTTCTTAGCTTCCGGGGGCGTTTTAATTGCTAGATCTGGATCCTCAATCTGGATTTCCTTGTCTTCTTTAATAAACTTTAGTGCATTAGGGTTTTCCTTTGGCTCCTCTTGTGCTGGTTCAACAGTTTTCGTGGCAATCTCTGTTACTGGCTCCACTACTGGCTCCACTACTGGCTCTACTGCTTCTGTTACTTGGCCTCGAAGTCTTGCTACAGCGTTTCGTAGGCCAGCAGCCTTGACTGCATACTTCGGACTTCTTAATTTTCTTGATTTCTTACCCATGGGAGTATCCTTTCGTGTTATATTATAAATAGGTTGGATATAAAAAAACCCCCAACCAAGAATTGGAAGGGGGTTTAGAAGATTTGCTAAATCTTAAGCGTCGCTTTTATGCCAAGACGACAGTGCCTGTGTTGGCCGCAACACCCTCTACAACATCATGCAGAAGCCATGCGACGCCTGCTGTAGCAGAGACACACGTCAGTGAAAAATGTGTGCCAATAATTGCTGTAGCGGCAAAAGACACTGAGTCGTTGGCAGCTGAGGCCGCGTTATTGTCACCATCACCCTTAGGAACACATCCGACAATCTTTTCGGCGCCAGGAGTGCTGATAGTAAGTATCTGTCCCGCGGTAGCGGCCATGGTGAACGTATACGTTGTGCCAACCATGGCTGCATTGTGCGCTGGCAGGTCCAAAGTCTGGGTGTCGCCAGTCAGTGCTGGAACGACGAATATTGTTCCAGACTCAGCCACTGTCAGTGCCGAACGTATAGCTTCCGCAGCAGCCGCGTCGGTTAATGTCACGCACTTTCTCTGGTTGCCGCTAATTGTGGATCCACCTAGTGCCAGATCTCTCTTCAAATTCTCCATTAGTGCCTCGACTCTCGCCAGGCCTATTCTTTTTGTACCCATTTTATAACCCTCCATTGGTTTTTTTGGTTTTAACCATTTATAATCATGTCATGAAACTGGGTAGATTCATTCTATGTACAATAATTAGTCGCAGAAAAAACGAAACCCCCGACCAAATTAATGACCGAGGGCTTTGTTTTCTAATTGTTAATTAAATTAACTATTAGGCTGTCTTTCCTGCCTCACCGAGGAGACCACGAACGACAACTAGACCATACATATCTGGTCGAACCATCTTCTTGGCGTAACGAGTCATGACACCCTTACGTGGCACGAAGTCTTCCGTACCGAAAATGGTTGGTGTGACCTGCAATGGTACGTATGGGGCGTAGACAAATCCACTTTCGAGGAATGAACTACCCTTACGACCAACGAGGATCACGTTTCGAACAAAGTAAGGATCAACATAAACGTCAAACTTCTTGCTCAAAGATCCAGACTTAACAGCACCGATGGTACCACGATCCTGGTCAGCAGTTACGCTTGCGCGGAAACCACTGGTGAATTCCAAGATGTTAGCAACCTCAGGAGAACAAACAACAAAGTTTGCTCCGCCTCGGAGTGTCTTTCTGTGGATCTGGGCTGAAACATCATTGATGGTTTCAATGAGAGTCTCATACCATTCACTGACAGTGCCAGTGAAGTCAGGTGCTGCCGAAGAAGCACCAACCTCTGCGCCACTTGAGTCTACGAATAAACCAGGTGCACGGCTCCAGTAACGAGTACCAGCAGTTGCACCGTTTACAAGGTCACCGAGAAGCTCACGGTCGATTTCCAAAGCAATCTGCTCTGAAAGAATACCAGTAAGCTCAACCTCTGCATCCAAGTTGTGGTATGCGTTGAGGTCCTGACCGAGTTCTGGAGACCATTTGGCCTTCAGTTTCTTGGTCTGTGCGGTGACTGCGATTGAGTCGACCTTGATGTCGATCTCAGCCATGTCAGCTGCGCTTTCAAGTGGTATGCCGCTACCGTCAGTACCGACAAGATTAACTGCACCAACGCCGCCGGATACAGCTTCAAGCTGATCAGCCTTCGGATAGCTTTGTATCTCGATCTGATGAGTATTTAAGATGACCGATGGGCCCTCGCTATCATTATTATCAGTAATAGCGACGTCTGCGTCGTTATTGATGATGCAAACTCGAAGCTTATCTACGGTACCGTTTCCAGTAGTGTCGACCAACTTCGTTAGTCTTCTGATCTGTCGGCAACCGACAGAAAGTCGATCGATTACTTCACCGTCAGAAGCATCGAGACAAGCTCCGATGCGCTTGTCAGCTGACCTTTCGAGCTTGACAGCAGATAGTGCGTCTCTGTTCAAGTCTGATGGGATCGGAAGATCCAAAAGTACAACTCTCGTTGCGGTGGCAGTAATGGCCAAGAGATCTGGGTCAAAATCAACTAGTTTTCTCAGGGCTTCGCCGGCTGCTGTGCTGGCGTTGAAATCTGCGATAGTCTTCTGACCAGTTAAAGTAACTGGCGTATCTGAAACAAGCGCTACTCGCTCGGCCGCGGCGACTGACGCGTTGACTGTGGCCGTCTTGGCCGGGTCTACAACAGAACCAGTAGCGTGAGCAAAACCAGTATTGAAGTCGTAGAAACCACCAGCGCTAAGCGGTGATGCACCGGCATCAGAATGAGCTGGGCTCAAGTCAACACCAGTTTGAATTTCTTTACCTACCTTGTTTCCGCCATAGATCGACGAACCGTCGCCTCCGCGCTTGTCGGGGCTCTTGATAAAATCAAGGAAGAAAATGAGACCTGATGGCAGGCTCATTGGCTGAACGCTGACGAGATCGTTAGCGATCAATCCACCGAATACACGGCGAACGATTGGAAATGCGACGGCTGCGAAGCCTTCGACATCACCGGCACCCATAGCTGAAGCTTCGCGAAGAAGCTCCTTAGCTTGGTTTTCGAGAAGCATAGCCATACCCTGCTTGTGTGAGCCTTCGTTAAGACCCTCAAGCAAGCCAGTAGCTTCCCATTTGTTTAGTAGAGCGGCGCCTTCAGCTTGCATATCGCGAGACTGAACGCCCTCTGTTAGTTTTTGTAAAACAGACATTATAAAATCACCTCCTTTTCTATAAGATTTATTGTGTCTTTATCCCTGCCAATTTTTGCATTCTATTGAATAAAGGATTGGCGTCCTTGTTTGGTTGCTCATTACGAGCCGCGACAAGTAGCGATGGTCGTCTCGATACCATTTCATTCAGTGTTGCACTCTTCCTCACGTCTGAAGTAGTTGTAACAGTTTCATTCATAGTGTCAAAGACTATCTTTGCTTCTTGTACTGTTTCGGCTTTGGAAATGGCTTCGACAATTTTTCTTTTTTGTCGCTCATTCAAGGAGGCATTCTCTAAGGCCTGGTTTATATACAGCAACTTTGCGTTAGATACATTCATGGTTTCCAACTTTTCTTGCATAGTTTCAAATGCTGTGTTAAATTTCTTGTTTTGGTTCTGCAGTTTGGTGGCCGCAGAAGTTAAAGTCTTGTTTTCTTTTTGAAGAGCGGCTACATTCTTGCGAAGTTCCTCGTTCTCTTCTTTTACTTCGCTGTCTTGCTCTCTGGCAAGTAGCATAGCTTCATATTCTTTCATAATAGGTTCCGGAGTTCCAGCCCAACCGGACTTTTGTGGTTCAAAATCAACTCGAACCTTCTCCATTAACTCTTCAAGATCGATTTCATCTTCATCGAGACCCATCTCGGAGAGTACTTCCTGCATCATGTCAGCAGTTATGTCAGCAGTAGGGGCATCGTCCATGTCAATGTCAACTCCTACCTCATTGTCATCGTCGAACTCAATGTCGTCGTCGAAATCAAGGTCTTCTTCATCATCATCAAGGATGTTGATTCCAAGATCTTCATCATTAAACTCATCTCCCGAAGCAAATGGGCCGTCGACCTCATCTTCATAGTCAGCTTCCAATGAATCTAGCTTAATGCTTATGATTTCGTCGTCATCGCCAGAAAAGGCATCGGGGATTGATCCCATGACGGTGTCTGGGTCGAGTGGAGTCTCTTCTGATGCTTCTTCTCCGGTCTCCATGCCCAGATCTTCTCCGGTGTCTTCTAGACCCATCTCGGTTTCAGCTCCGAGATCGTCGAAATCGCCCATCGCGTCCTCTGGGGCTTCCTCCAGTAGGCGGGACATAGCGGTCTTTACTTCTTCTGAGTATTTTTCTACTACTAATTGCTCCGCGTTCTTGAGGGCGGCTTCCTTGAGGGCTTTTGCATCGATGATGGCTCTTTCAAGTAGGTTTGACATTCTTTTGACTCCTAACGATTGTGATTTTTTTGTATAAACAAATAGTTTTGTCTCTATTAATTAGTATTAGGGTCAACTAAAGGGAAGGAAAAATTTTTGAGGCTTTAGAAGGTGGAAAGAAGTAACCAAACTTTTTTTGTGTCGTCTGAGTTGTCGCCGGCTCTGGTTATCCTAACCTTATCTGCTCCGGCAACTTCAAATATTCTTGTTTTGCCAGCAGCGACGGCGATGGTAGTGTCTAGGTGCTGGCCGTTGCCGTCCGGATCAACAGACTCTACCAATTCCGACCATATCCCGGCACCATGATAATAAACCTCAATCTTTGAAACTGTCGCGGCCGTGCCACACACAACGTGCAAGAACCTCTGGTTCTCTGTGAAATATGCCGTCGTGTCTAGAGCATGTGCTGTGCTGCTCGCGCCATTTACGTTCTTTGGTCTACGGGTTCTACCCCAACTACTGTGCCTGTGAAACTCCGATGCTGGAGGTGTGTTGTTAAATCCTGATGCCATTTTTTAATAATCTCCTATTTAAAATTCTCAAATTTGTCTTTATAGTCTTGTGTAGACTTCTGAGAAAGCTTTTTCTTTCTTTCTCTCTTCTCTTTCATCTTGAGTGACTTCTTCTTGAAGTATCTTCTTTCTTTTAACTCATCAAACAATCCTGATTTCTTGCACTTTCTAGTGAATTTCTTGATCATTCTTTCAACTTGTCTTTGGTCGTGTATTACCACTTCCACGTGTACTGGTGTTCTTCTACCCATTATAATTCCTTTTCTTTCTTTACTTTAGGTTCTGCCACTTGTGGCCTGCTAAGCTAAATAAACTGGAGATGTCAACTCCTGCGTCAGTTGGATCCTGTCCTGCAAGGGGGCCGTGGCCGTTCGAGTTCCCTGTGTTGGGAAGCGGATTTGTACCTTCGAAGACTCCACTCATTCTTTCTCCGCCCATTGCGTTTAACATTTTCTTCTTAGTCTCTAAGAGACGCTTTCTTTTTTGTTCTTCTTGTTCTTTCCTCTTTGTGAGTGTGGCTTCGGAAGTAGGCTGGTTTACTGTTTTGTTTTCCAACAGTTGTCCTTGAGCCTTTGTAATTCCAAATGCAACTTCTGCTACCAGGTTAGAGAGTACTCCCTCTTCAAACAAAATTTCCTTTACGCATTCTTTAATAATGCTTTTCAGTTCTGACTTTTTCATTTTTCTCCAAACTTGTATAAAAAGCTCGTCAATGCTCGATTGATCTTGTCTGCCGGCGTAAAGATGTTAGATGGTTGTTTGGCCTCTGTCATCATAAACGCACCCGGGGTTGATGGATCGGAGACCATGTCGAAACAAATCAACTGGAAGTCTTCCTCTACCATTGTAACTCCGTTAGATTCTGTCACACTGCCTAGACCTCTAGAAGAGATGCCAAGCTTGACGCCGGCATTAACTAGCTCTTGAAGAACTCTACCGGATGGGGTGTTTAGCACTTCAATTTTACCCATGCACTTGTTGTCTTCCATCCAAATCTTTGTAACCAAATGAGATGCGTTGGACAAGTTCACAACACTAGTATCTGGATGATCAAGCTCCCCGAGGGCTCTTCTGGATTCCACCATGTTCATGTAGCTTTGTACTTCTCTTTCTAAAATGGCATGCGGATAAACTCTTCCGTTTCCGTTTTGAGTTTCTGACATTTGCATAACTCCGGATAGAATTGTAACCTTTCCTTCCGCCACTCGCCTCTTTTCGTCTTCTGTTAGAAGGTCTTGGCAGACGCCGCCGTCACATAGTTCGTAATATTCTCTTAGTAATTTCATTTTATTCCTCAAAGCGGGGGTCACCCGCGTCGTCTATTTTCCATTGCAACACCGGCGGACCCGGGGTAATCTCCATTTAGTGCTCGTTATTCGCATTTATCTCACTCCTTTCTATGTTGACCAGTTTGTAAACTTTTATTCCATCGTCGCAGAAAACCATGGTCCCTACATAGGCCGCGGCTGAGCCGGCTGATCCCAATAGGAGACCTGTGACAAAAGAATCGTCAAAAGTAATTAGTTGAGTGTAGTCCTTTACGAACCATAAAAATAAACCTACCCAAAAGCCAGTGCACATTGGGCACCTAAGCAATTGCCCTAACTTTCCGGACTTTGGGCGGATTGGGTCGAATATCTTTCCGTATACGAGGAGTTGCGTAAGGCCATACGAAATAAGACAAAACCAAATAAAGTTCATTAGTCCGCACTTTCATCTTCTCGAATAAGCGAGTAGTTATATTGAAAGCCGTATGGTCCGATTTGCTTGTGCATCGATCCCTTTCTATCCGATTGTGGCACGTCGCCAAGTTCAGTTGAGTCCTCATCGGAAGGTCTCAATAGAGAGTTCAACCGGTCATCATCAAATTCGGCTGCAGTCTTGAAGTATGGCTTCTCCCCTGTGAGGTATTCATTCAAAGTGTACAAAAATGCCTGAGTCGCATCTATGCCTGGAATCTTAGACTCCATAACCTCTGCCTCCATAGATCCATAAACGTTTCCGCCTTTGATGCTGGAGTGTGTAATTATACCCTTTCTCGCGAGGAATGAAAACATCCTATCCTGTGCAGCGTACACCTTGTCACTCATTCTCTCCTTGGGGAAAGCCACGCACTTGCTCTTCTCTTCGAGGTACACAATGTCGATATCTTCGTGATCCAAGATAAGGATGTTACCATCCAAGGTTCGTCGGGCCTTTATCTTCACTCTAGGGTGCATTTCAATTTTTGCTTTAATTGTCATTTTCTTCTAAATCTTCCAATAATTGTTGCGCGTTTAAAACAATCTCAAGAGTGCGAGTATCGATCTCCGTATTCTTTGTCTCGTCCAGCACATTGTAAACCTGATCCAGTTTTTCAATGAGGACTTCGTCAGAGGAAATATTCTTCATCTTCTTTGCGTCTGTAAGTGAAGTTTTAAGTCTGCCGATTTCTTCGTTCAAATAGACCTTGAACCCTAATCCGTTATCAACAAATGAAGAGATGTAATTACCCAGTAGGTCTTTTTGGCTCTCGTTCAGCGCGCTTGTATATTCGCTGTTGAATTGACTGACGAACGTTTTGTAAGTCAACGAGTCAATTGGTTGCTGATTTTGGGATCTTGCTTCCACAGAGGACGACATTTGATCCACAATGTTCTCCTCAAGTAAAACTCTGTCCTTGACTGGTAGAGTCTCTTGGAAAATAGAATAAACGGAAGCAATTGTTTTGTAGTTGGGCACGAAGTTACCATAAACTTTACTAGAAAGTGTTCTGTTGATTTTATTGATCAGTGCACTCTGTTCCTGGAATAACTTCTTTTTATCTAATCCGTCGTGCTTTTCTTTTACTTGATACATTATCTTTTCAGCTAAATTCTTTTCGATTTCTCGAGTTTCGTAAATCGACTTATAAAGCTCCAATTCCTCTTTTAAAACCGAGCTTCCGCCGAAATGCTCTTTTATGATGGAAACGATCTTATTCTGTTTGTTCTTGTTGTTTTTGACAACAGACTCTGTGAGTTCTCTCACTAGTGCTTCATAAACAAACGCTGTATTTCTCTTCTTGTTATGCTTCAGTCTCATTCTTGTTCTCCCTTGCTTTTAGGCTTTTGAAAAGAGCGTTTAACTCTTTCTGTTCTTTAAGGATCTTTCTCTCTTCCACTTTATAATTAGTTGCTTCAGATTCATATATACTCGTTCCTTTCGCTAAGCCAGTTAGATCACTGTATCCGGGGTACAATTTACGAGGTGTACCTGTTTCCGGTGAGGCTGCTCGGGACATGTTCTTCTTTCTAGGGCCTGAAGATTTCCTTCTATCTCCTCCGGCCTTGGTTGTGCGTGGCTCATACCACCCGTGAGACTTGGCAGTGGTTGTTCTACCTTTATCATCTTCTCTTTTACCAGGTGGGGCCGCCAAGAGACCCCCTTCTTCAGCCGCGGCTGGCGCGGGTGTATCTCCGGGGGGCGCGCCTCCTAGGTCTGGGGCCGCTTCTTCGGGGCCTGCTCCCAACTCTGGTTCTTCGCCCACTGTGCCCACTCCACCTGGCTCTCCAATGTCGCCGGGGAGCTCTCCTCCGACGTCGGGGCCCGCATTGAGACCCGCAGTAACCTCTGCCTGTTCGGCTTCGCCGGCTGACTCCAGCGCTGCTTCGAAGCGCTTGTCATAGAACATCTCTCTTCTGTTACGAATAAAATCCTCATCAGACATTCCGAAAAGAGTTTTGGCTAGCCACTGCTTTGAAAAGAAACCTTCAGTTGCAGAACCAACAATATCAAACTTAGTTTTCCAATACTCTAACTCTTGCATCTCGGCAATCTTAGAAGGATTATTGAGCGTGCACGAGAATGATACCAAGTCTTCGTCCCTGTATCCAAGTGTATACAGGTGTATGATTCCAATCTTCTCTATCTCAGATAACACCGATCTTTGGAGCCTCTGTATTGTTCTCGCGAAGCGGACGTCCTTCTGTGCCAAAGTAGTCTTATCTTCCATTGCACCATCCTTGTCGGACGAAATGTAAGCGGTTGGTACCTTGAGTGCAGAGAATAGCTTGTCTCTAAGATATTTGACGTCTTCTATGTCGCCTGTATATTTACCTCCCGAGACAGATTCAATCTTTGTGGAGCTGTTTCCTCTGACGGGTATGAAGTAATCTTCTTCGACTGAAAGAGGGTTGTACCTTAGATCTACACGACCAGTAGAAGAGTCCACCACTTGGTTTCTTTTCATTGTGGTCATGACTTTCTGCATGTATTGCTCCACATCCTGCGGAGGTATATTACCTACATCAACATAAAAGGCTCTTCTCTCCGGTGACCTTACAATTCTATAGGCCATCATAGCGTCCTCAAGTAACGTCAGTTGTCGCCAGATCCTTCTAGCAGGCTCAAGAACAGATGTGCCATAAGGGTTGTATTTGTCCTGACCTAAGATGCGAAAGTGACCAACTTGCCAGTTCTCTAGGGTTATTCCCGCGGAGTTCCATTGGTATTGTACGTAGTTTGGGTTCCCCTGATCTTCACCTTCTAGTCTTTCGACCTCTCTTGTTGGCAAGCCGATGACGGACGTTACTCCCATTTGGTCATCGATGTCCAAGTACAAGAAGTAGTCACCGTACTTGCACATTGTTCTACACCAAGAAAACATGTTGTGCTCAACATTTAAAACGTTAGTATATAAAGACTCTAGGATGGCTTTTATCTCTTGGTTGTCGCAATCAACTGACATCATCGGCGTTAAAGCTGAGTATGTGGTCATTTCGTCAGCATAGATGTCCAGGGCAGAAGCGATCTCTGGTGTATATTCCATTTGATCAAAGTCTACGTAGCGTTCTGCTCTTTGCTGTGACGTCATGTACTGCGCTTGTAGATTATCATACGGATTGTAAGCCGTTTTTTTAAAATCTCTACCAGAAGCAGATGTGAATTTATTTGCGTATTTGTCTAGGTCTATACGCCTAAGCCTGTGACTGTTCTGTGTGCGATATTGCGTCAGGGGCCCTGATAATAATTTAGTCAGGCGCCTGAAAAGTACGCTCTGTGGGTTTCTTGTGTTATTTTTACTTTTTTTAGCCATTGTTTTTATCCTTTAAACAACCAAGGGAATTCCGAAAAAGCCTGTTGTTGTTTGTTGAAGTCCTCTTTCATTTTTAAATCTTTAGTACCAATCATTCCTGTTATCCTGGTATCCAATTCGTTAGTCGATTTGGTTATCGACCCTATGAACGCTTTGGCATACTCTCTCTCTTTTTGATTCGCGGATAGCGCTGTGTCTCTTACCCAACAACCCATGGCGCATGCCATAATAAGGTCGTCATTGTAAGATCGCATCGCTTCGGCGCGGCCGTTATTCCAAATAAATGTTCTCATTTCTGATAATAAACGCGCAGAATTTATCTTAATTAGGTTATTTCTGATGAATTCTTCCAGTTTCGCTACGATTAAGGGTCTTGTTTTTGAAGTTGTTGAAAATCCTGCGATCGCATTAGACATTTGATCAGCCTGGTATTCCTCCACAAACTCATGAGTTGACTTAACTGAGTGATACAAGTTAGGATACCTCATTTCTTTAAGCTTGTCAAGCACTGCGAAACCTACTGAGTTGTTTTCTACCACAAGTAAACCATTACCGTACTCTTGGCCGATGTCAAAAAGTACTCGGGAAAAGATGTCCGGGGTGACTTTACCTTGATACTCTGCTACAATCTCCATAGTATCCAAGTTAAAGACATGGCATGTCGAGTAGTCCTTGCCATCGCCGCGAGCTACGTCGGCCGCGAGGAAATAAGTGCTTGAGCTGTCTTTTTCTTCCCAGATCCACAAGTTTCTATCAAAGCCTGTGCGGTGTTTCGGCTCTCTCGTGTCTGAAGAACACCTTTCAAGATCGTCGGATGAAAATACAGTCTCACCTGACATGTTGAAGTTGCACTCAAGCTCTTGTGCTATTTCTCGACGGGACATGTTTCGAGTCTCTTTGTCAAACCATTCCACGTCTCGGTCAGGGTGCTTATCCCATGGTAATTTGGTGGGGAAAAAGTCGTTCAGCCTGTTCTCTGATTCTGAATACGTTTTATGGAACCAGTTCCCTACTCCGTTGGGGGTTGACAATGCGATGCAGCGCCCACCAGTTGAGAGCGTAGGATATAGACCCATCCACAATTCTTCCAACCCTTCCACGTGGGCGGCTTCGTCAATAACCAAAAGAGACAAAGCCTCTGAACGGCCGGCGTCGCCAGAAGTAGAAGAAGCTTTAATCTGAGATCCGTTTGATAATATGAAAGAGGTTCTGTTGTCTATATCCACTGTTGAAATCCTCAGCCATGCTGGTAAAGCCTTTATAATGGCCTTAACCTTTTTAACTAGGTTGGCCGCGGTACTAAACTTGGTCGCGATAACGAGTACATTCTTCTCCCTATGAAACATCATCATCCAGGCGACATAGGCCGCGGTAACAGTAGAGATTCCCAGCTGGCGCGCTTTTAGGATCACGTTGAATCTGTGGTCTTCGAAGTCTTCAAGTAACTGAGACTGGAAGGGGTAAAGATGAAATGGGATCAACCCCCTCATCGGGTGGGTTATCTTTGCGTACGTATGGATAAAATATTCAGGTTTCTTGCCGCATCTGACAATCTCCTTCATTACTTCTTGTTTGGTGAGTTTTATCGCCACTAAAACCTCTTACTTAAGACCGCCGAGATTAACCATTTTTTCAAATTCTGGGTCAATCTCTTTTTCTGGCTCGACGGGTATAGCCCCTATCTTGTAGCACTTATGGACTTTGACACTGCAACGGATGCGAGAAATGTATTCCACAAGGACGTCCACTTCACTTGGCTCTGACAGTGCTAAGGCGTTCTTCTTTATCTTCTTGTACTCTTTCTGGATAAAAGACTTTACCTTTTCCACCATCGATTCCATCTCTCCTTCGAAACCATTAGAGTGAACTTCTTTAAGTGGAATTTCTACGTGGTACTTGATGTGCAGGCGATCTCCGTAAACATTTGCTCCGAAGCCGTCCATGACTCTGTGGTCTACGAGTGGGTTTCCTTCTTCTCTGCGTAGTCCGATTTTTATTGGCTCTCCGTTTTCGTCGAGAGCGCCATCATAAGTGTTAGATAGTACCTGAGAGATACAGTCAATAATTTCTAAAGTTGTTGCCATTGTTTAAAATCCTCTGCAATAAATAGTTTGCTAATAGTAAATAGTTAGTTGTTTGGTCTCCAGCCCGATTTCCAGCGTTCTTCTCGGCCTTCTACGTATTGTATGTAACAATTAAAGCAGCATTCAAACTTTGTCATGAAAAGGTCGTCAATACCCACAAAGGAATAAGAGGAGCAAACGGGGCACGTGCGACCTGATGTGGTTTTCGATTTCTTAGTATTCACTGTGAAGCCCTCTGATGCTTCTGTAAGTTTTTCTCTGGCATTCTCTTTACGAGTATGGAAACTTTTAAGGTCTTTGAGATATCTCTCTTCCTTTTCTTTGTCCCACAACGATCTTGGATTAATTATTGCTTCTTCGCCGTACCTCTCCTTTATCGCCTTTTCTATTCTAGCTATTTCGTCTAAATCTTTTTTCTTCATTTTAATACCTGTACCACCAAGACCGTTGTTACGACACCCATAAGTATTCCAGAGCCCATAAAAACATACCAATAGTTGTTTGGAGCTGAAAGAGCTGTTGTCTCTAATCTTAGGTTTTCCTCTCTCAACGATTCAATCGTTTTTTTATTTACTGAACTTTCGTAGTTGAACTCTGCTAGCAGCTTGCCAACTTCGAGATCGAACTCTGCTTTTTGGATAGCCAAGGACTTGTTCGTTTTATCTTTACACCACTTGTCCCTAAGTTCTTTGTCGGCTATAATGTGGGCAGACGCGGTGATGTCAAAGCAGTATCCAGAGAAGGGAGAGGGTTGACCCTCTTCGATCTGCGTGTAGCTTCCTGGCATTGCGGTGGCAGTGGTCGCAAAACTAATCAACGCGAGTGAAGCCAAATAGGTCTTCAATTTTCTTATTAATTTCATGAGGTTCATCCTTTGAGCTTTTGATTATCTGCTTAATCTTTTTCTTTTTGAGTATAGAAAGTTCTTCTTCTTTCAACTTAAACTCTCTCTCTATTGTATCAAGAGTTTCCTTGTATTTTAAATGAAGTTCTTCCCTTTTTTTTATTTCCACAGTGTGTGCGGACTTCAAAGCTTCAATCTGTTTTTCGTATGATTCTTTCTTGGCCTTCAGTACTTCAGTCACCGCCTTTACGTTGCCCCTAGAGAGGGCCCATACGATGAGCGTCCACGTAACTATAAATGGAATGTGCCAGTGGGTTTTCAGCCAAAGCCATGATGTCTTAACAAAATTCTTAAATAAGATCCATTCCATCACTTCCACCTCTTGGTCCATGCTTCCATTGAACTGCCATGTCTACTAATGCTTGTGTTCCAATATAGGCCAGAGTTATAGCTGTCCAGTTATCGCTGGTCACTGTCCCGTACGCACAAAGGCCTGTAGCTGTAATCCATGCTAAAAATTTTCTTGAGATAAATTTCTCTGTGTATTTGTCTGCGAACGCTTTAATCTGTGTCATCATTTTATCCTCCTAGAGATTTACGTGTGCGAATCCGTCCTTCTTCTCAATGTTTATCTGCATATCAACGCAGTCTTTCAAACTATCTAGGTGCGAAATAAGAAGTACTGTCTTGAAATACCCCTTTACCATGTCTAAAATTCGCACGAAGCCTTCCATGTTCTCTTCATCGAGAGCAGTGCCGGGCTCATCAAGTATAAATAGGTCGGACTTAGGTAAACTTGACACGGTTAAAAATGCGAGTCTGATGGCCATTGATGCAATCGTCTTCTCTGCTCCTGACCCCATCTCTAGTGGTCGGGGGTCATGACTTGCATGCTTGATGAAGATGTCGAGCTTATCTTCGTTGTTGGAGATGAACACCTCAAACTCTACGATGTTGGTTAAGATCTTTGCAATCTCTTGGTTGATGTACGGCAACCTTTCTTTGATGATTTCGTAGGATACGCCATTCGGATGACAACACGTCATGAACAAATGATGCGCCGCGAAGTCCTCTTTGAGGGTTTCATACTCTTCGAAATTATTCTGAGTGTGTTCCAGCTTCTGTTCTAGTGATCCGTGCTTCTTGTGAAGTTGCATTACTTTTATTTCACAGTTTGCCATTTCTTTTTCTTTAGAGATGATGTCTTCCTTCAGTCTTTCTCTGGTGCTGAGAAGCTGTTTCAAATTTTCAATTGACTCTTTGTTTTCTTCATATTCTAAACTCTTTTCTCTAAGCTCTTGAAGTTCCACCTGCTCTTTAAACAAACTACTGTCTGCTCTTTCGATTGTTAATTTGCTTGATGCGATGATTGTCGCAATGGCATTTCTCTTCTCAGTTAGTTGATTGTATTTTTGAATGTGACTATTCGTCTTTATTGGATCTAGATCTTCAATTTTTATACCCAAGTCGTTAATCTCTTTAGAGATTCCCCTCATCGAGTTCTCGGCAATCTGAACCAGCTCTACTGCTTGGTGTGCATCCTTAATAAATTTACAAGTCGGGAATTCGGAACCGCAGGGTACTTGGGACAAAAGCTTTTCTTTTAATTTATTTGAGGCTTTGGATTCGCTTTCCCTCTTTAGCTCCGACAGTAGACTGTCGAGCTTTTCAGAATTTTTATCGATCAAGATCTTCTTTTCTTCGTAAGAACCTATCTGGAACGCAGATAAAAACTGTTCAATTTTCTCAAATTTTCCTTCGTTCTCCAGTAAGTTCTTTTGGGCTGCAGTTTTTCTTGCCGCGGTTTGAAGGATTGCTCTTTCTTTGATCTCGATTTTTCGTGATGTGAGTACCGGGTCGATGATTTCTGCAGGGACGGATTCTATCTTTGTCTGTATTTCGTGGAGTTCTTGTGTCGTTTCGCGGGCGACTTCCTTCAGCGAGACACAAACAGCCTTGTTCCCCTCTATGGCAAATTCACTCTTCGCGATTTCTGATTTTATGGATTTTATCTGAGTTTCAAAATCAATATCTTCGTGTCTGCGCAGTGCTGCCTTTGTTTCGGCGGAAGCTTCTTTGGCCATTTTGAACTTCTTATCGAAGATTTCCAAATCCAAGAACTTAGCTAGAAATTCTTTTCGCTTTGTTGAACCTTCATTTATGAAAGATAGCGAGTCTAACTGAGAGGCCATAGACGTCGCTAGGAAGTCAGGAAGAGTTCCGAAGTACTTTCTAACGTTCTTGTCTGTGTCTTGCCGTGAGGTGCCGTTTAAGCCGGTGTGATTGCCAACCATGTCCTTGGCATAGAACTCAAGGTCGGTGGTAGCTTCCTGAGTCTCTACTCCCTTCAGCCTCTTAGTATACTTATCCGACTTTCTTTCTATGATGTAATCAGTATCGTCAACCTTTATTGTCGCTGTGGCGATGCAACTATCTCTGTTCTGATTAATAATGTTCAAGTTCTTACGAATAGACTTCGAAGTAGAGTTGTACATAGAATAAAGAAGAGTGTCCACAATGGAAGACTTGCCTGAGTAGTTCTTTCCGAAGATACCAACAATACCTTCTAATTTTGTAAAGTCTATTGAATTACCCTCTCCGTAATTAAAAAGGTTATCCCACTCTAAACTTTGCAGAGACCAGTTGACGTTCCTCATGACGTCCTCGTTCTCTTCTATTTGTTTGTTGTATTCTTTGTTTAGATTGTAAACCTTTTCCAAAACTTCATCGGTGGCGTCGAACTCCTTTAGATACTCAGCCATGAGAGTCTCCTGAGTCTTGAGGTCGCGAAGATCCTGTTTTTGCAACCCCTCCGGTGCAGCCACTTGAATCTGCTTACCAGCTGCTCTGTTGAGGTACGTTACTGACTCAGGCTTGTATCGATACTTAACTATATCGACAGCCTTGCGAACTTTGTCCAGAGACACGTTGTCGACCGATACGATTCTCAGACGTGCACCTTCAGGGGGTCTTTGTCTGGGTAGGTTTCCATTCTTGGTTAAGGCAAGAGTAACGAAAGGCTTTGGATTGTCAAAGGTAATGAGCCTGTTGGTAAAGCTATTTCTATCTTCAATATCCCATAGGAGGTAACCTTTATCCAGTGACTCACCAAAATTTTGTTGAACGGTAGAACCAGCATACCAAACTCTCCCTTCTTTATCTAGTTGTTGTGTTTTGTGAATATCTCCAAGAAAAGCAAAGTCAAACTCTTCAAAAATTTCGATACTGTGGTCGCCGCCTAGTGTCCAGTTCTGGTCTGTCTTAGATTTATCAATAGCGCCGTGATATAACGCTATGTTAACTAGGCTGTAATCTGTTGGTTCCGTCCAGTTTTCTTCATCAAACACAGATAAAACGTTTAGACAAAACTTATCATTGATTTTTGTTTCGCCGGCGTTCTTTAGCAGGATGAGGTTTGGGTCATTGATTGCCTTTGCAATTGGCGAAAGAGCGTCTTGTCTAGAGCCGTTGCGAAGGTTGCCGTCGTGATTACCTAAAATAATATAGGTCGGTGCAATGGCCGCGAGGTTCTGAAAGAAATCCCTACACATGTCTACAAACTCTGGTGAGATTTGTGTCTTGGTGTGTGCGATGTCTCCGCAGTGGATAATGTAATCCACCTTCTCTTCTTTTAGCGATTTATAAAGTTGTTGAAATACGTCTTTGTATTCAAAATGATATTTTAAGTTTCGGATGTGTGTATCCGCAATGTGAGCAAATCTCATCTATTCTCCATGAATAATTGTTATGCTCTAAGTATAGCAGGGTTCGGTAGGAGTGTCAAGTGTTTATTTGACCCTTATTCTCTATCTCTCTTTAGTGCGGTGTAACCATCTGCATTGGTTCCTGGCTCGGGCCTGCGGCGGTCGCCGGCTGGGCGGAAATGAGTGCTATTCGTTGAAGATTTTCTAGCGAAACTTGAAACTTTACCATCAGCGTTCCTGATGGCGTTTTCTTCATCTGGCGTGCCTTCTTCTGGGGCAACTGCACTGACTAAAGATAAAATTTGACCAAATACAGGGCTGTCCTCTGACAAAGCTTGCTGTATCTGAATCAGTTGTGAGTGCAGCCAGCTTGCAGTGATGCCCTCGGGCGCGCCGGGGATTGTGGCCTCCGTATTCTGTTCCTTTAAAACACGGTTTGCCTCTTCTTTTATAATTTTGATAAGTTCTGACCTTTTCATATCAAACTCTCTTGAGGCCGAGGTCCTCTAGTTGAGTTGGTGTAAGTTTCTCAAGAATGATAGCGAATGCTTTCTTTTCTGATTCGGTGATCATGTTGAGGTCACCTGTTTCTGCTAAGTGGTTCATCTCTTCTGCGATGATTTCCTTTAGTCTTCTTTTTGTAAGTTCCATTATTGTGCTCCTAAAAGTCAAGTTTGTAATGTAAATAGTCTAAATCGGAAACAATGTCAGCATTTTGTTTCCGTTCTTCTACAATTTCTACTGGCATTTCTCCGATGTCTGCGTATGGCGTAATCTTGATCGACATGGCATTTATTCCGTATTCTCTTAACCTCTTCGCGATTCCGAACTCTTTGTCTTTCACGTCATCGTCGAGAGCCAGGTAGACATTTGGTTTTCTTTCACAGATTTTCTGGAATAGGATTGAGTTTTCCCGAAGTGTTGAGCCAAGTAAAGGAATTGCGTTTCTGCACTTCATTGCATCGAACACACCCTCCACTAACACTATGTCGCTATCCCAGTCAACGTTCAATCCATTAAAGATAATGTCCTTGCTTACTTTTGGGTTCTTGTATTTCATCCAGTCATCCGTATAAGATCTAGCAATAAAGAAGTTTAAGTTTCCCTGAACGTCGAAAGATGGAACGATTACCCTGTCTTGGTATTCTCCAAAATCACAAAAGCCTATTTTCCAAGCCAGGATGTCCGTGTCTGTAAATCCTCTAGAGTAAAGATAGTTAAGTGCTTTTCGCTTTACTCTTGTCTTTTTGCCTGTAAGCGTTTGGAAGTTCTCTGGTAAATCGATTACCTGAGGTGGTAGTTCTTCTTGCTCTGCAAAGATAGTGTCGTACTTGTCCAGGTCGACCTCGCCCTCAAGCAAGCGCCAGTCTGCATAGTAGGATGGGGCAAACCTGCGAATGAGTGGGGAAATTTTAGTCCCTGAGTACTCACAAATCCAGCATTTGAAGACTCCTTTGTCGATGTTTACTGAGAGCTTTAATTTGTGGTGGTTGCACTTAGGGCAGTGAAACTGATGTTCTTCTTCGTTGGTCCAGCAGTGGCCAAGGGCCCTTTTAAGTAATTTTAGTTTCTCCGACAACTTTGTCTCCCGCGAGTGCTATTATAATACTGTCGCATAGGTCATACATTCCTGGTTTTGGATTTCCATGCTTTGTATATTGTATCTCAATTTGGGGGAAATTGTCAAGAACAAACTGAAGAACTTTTTCTTTGGAATTTTCTCCTCTCTTGATTTCTACGCCGGCTTTCTTTCTAGCAGAGCTAGCTCCGATCATCTGTGGTTGGATTTGGAAATTTTCAAAACACAACCAAGATACTATACCATTAAATCTGGATAATGTCGACAAAGTTTTTGCTGACGAGAATCCTGAACGAAAAGATTGGAGTGACTGTTCTATAAAAATTTCACTTATCTCGTGTTGTGACCGGATGTCTAGAAGGTTTTGCTTTATAAGCATTGCCTTCTCGTAGAGAGTAGGGAAGTATTTTTTATTTCTCGTGTCCCAGTAGATACTTTCTATTATCTTTCCATCTCGGAGGACTGTCGCACCGGTGATCGATGTTGAGATATCAAGTCCTAGGATTTTTGTTTTTTCTTTGTTCATACATTTTTTTAAATAAGATTTTTAAAATCTCATCTTTCTTTTCCTTTCCTTCGGCGAAAAACCAGTGCCATACAATTGTAGATTTTACACCATCTATCTCTCTCTTTATAGAAGAAATCTTTTCTTCTGCTTCTTTTATTACTTCTTCTGTTATCTCTGGAATCTCCAAGTCTAATTCTAGGGCTACTTCTGACAGTGTCAGCAGGTCGTTTTCTTCTAGGGCTAGCCTTGCTTTTTGATACAGTTGAGTTTTCTTATCTTTCTCCGGTCCATCTTTGAGGTCTTCTAGCTTATCAGGGTGTATTTTGGTTGAGATTTTTCTGAACAGCTTTTTTACCTCTGGGTGTTTTTCTTCTTTTTTTATCTCAAGTGACTCTTCATCGCCTTGCTCTTCTTCGCTTTCAGGGCGCGCCTGTTTTGGAGGCACTTTTTTTAGTTCTTTTTCTTCTTCAGGTTTTTCTTTTTTTGGTGGGTCATACTTCTCGCTGAACATCTTTTCCACTTCGGCCGCGGCGTCTCTAAGTATTCCGTTTGAGGCTTCGAGTTCTGACTTTAGAGATGTTATCTTTAGAGCCAAGAACTTCATTTTTCGTTTTCTCAGCTTGGAGTCCACTAGAAATCTAGGCCTATCTTAAACAGGAAGTCTCTCTTTTCGGTTTTCCTAACAGGGTTGGCCAGCGAGGCAATTGCTATAAGGTTTTTATGTTTGTCGTAGATTCCTATCTTAGAAATATAGGTCGTGTTTTCGAAATGCTCTTCATGATCTGCATAAGGAGATTTGTTAATTGAGGCAATGTTCTGGGGGGTTTCATGATAGGCATCAGTTCGTACGTTATCCACGGTTGAGGATACAGTCGTCGTAAACGTCGGATTACTTGAAAAATTATCCTCTGCCATTTGAGAATAAGCGTACATGGTTATCGTTGGTATCTTGTTGACACCCTTAAACTTAACCAAGTATGTTGACCCAGTAGGAGATACGTGAGCTAGCTGAGTTCCGACTTGTGGAGTGCCGGTGCCAAAATTTATCCATTTTGGTGTAGAGCTACTAGATGGAGCCAGAAAGTTCTCTGGCGAGTGAGCATGCAGATCCCAGGATCCGGTCAACACCAACATGCCCTGGTTGTATACCGCCAATCCCACTTGTTTATCATTGTAGTCAGCAGCTCCGGAGACCTGTATTAGACGGCCGTCGGAAAACTTGTCGGTTGCTTTAGATGTTAAAGTGCCCGTGACATAGTGTTCTAATTCAATGGTCCCTCTTGCTATTTGAGATCCATAAAAGATGCCAGGCACACAAATAAGATTCGCGGCTTTTGTTCCGAGGTCACCATAAGAGATCCCGTAACCTAAATTTTCTTGAGAATTTATGCTGTTCTTGAGCGCTCGGATATATTTCTTGTTTCCGTGGGCAGAAACCTCGGTGGCAGTTCCCACATCCGTACTGAATTCTTGGCCTGATGGTATGTAGATCCTACTTAAAGTAGCACTATCTGGATACGAGCCTGTCAGGGTATCCCCATACAAGAACTGTGCATTGTCATCAAACCTGCTAGTACTTATAGTTTTCCACGCATATCTGGTGCTAGACTTCTCGATAAAGGGATAAATCAATGAATCGGACGGCCGGTTGATGTTACTTTCTAAAAGACTTATGTGTCCGGAGGGTATGTGTTTTACATTGTTTGAAAAGTTTCCAGCTTGTGAGCGCTCGAATTGATAATGTACTTTTCCATTGCTGACCAAAAAATTGATTTCTGGCTTTGTTACAATAGTATTCATTACTATGTCTTTCGCTCGAAATCTTTTGAAGGTCATTTTTAATAATCCAATCTAACTCTCAGGTTCAACTCATTTATTGGAGTCTTCTTTACTGGTTCTGATAGCTTCGCAACTGCCAGAAGTTCGTTATCTGGAGAATATAAACCCACCGTTGTGACGTAAGACATTGGCATGTTTTTGTACTCGTTTGTGCCCGGGTCTTCTTTTACTCTTATTTTACTTCCCGTAAGATAAGTTGGGTTTGAACTGTAGTTGAATTCGCCCTTGTTTGCTCTGCAGAAGTAAATCGTTGAGTTAAGTTCTGTCGTATTGTTGAACTTTATGTTGTGGATCCTATTTCTAACTCCGTCCGAAAAAGAATCCATGGATCCAGATCTGAGAAGCGTTATGCTAGTTCCTGCAGCTACGGAGGCGCCATCCCCAGGCATTAGTTGAACATCTACTGTTTCGCCCGGGCGGGCCGCGGCGGTGCCGACAGCGCTAGCTGTAAGTGCCACTATACCAGCTTGATAATAAATCAATCCGATAGTGGCTGTAATCCCACCAGTAAAATCCGTTTTAGTCATCCCAGCTGAGCCGGCATCGGTCAATGTTATGGCTCCGTTACCTGTAAACCCAGGTGCCTGGGTGATTGTGACGACGGCGTTGTTGGCTGTAGCTGTAATCTTACTATTGGCATTCAAGCAGGAAGCCAAGTTGGCAGCGGTAGTGTTGTTATTTCCTGCAGCAACGAAGGTCACGATGTTAGTGTCTGTGGCGGTAGTGGAGGCGGCTACCGATGCAGTGATCGCAGTGCCGTCGGTAGTGTGGAACACAATCTTGTCGCCGGTAGTAGCTAAATTACCGAAGGCTGAAATCGTAACAGTAGCAGTGGCTGCAACATCATTATTGACTCCAGATTTCTTAAGAAAACCATATTCGCCGGCGGGGGAGTTAGCTCTATAGCTAGTAGTGGCAGATGCATCTGTAATTGTTACAAGCTCTTGGGACTGTCCCTTTTCCCAAGCCGGATTAGTACCGAGCTTAAGTTCGAAGGAGCCCTTCTTTATTTCATCTTTTACTAAGAGCCTAGAAAAATTCATAAAAACCATGTCGTCCATCTTATCGGTAGTCGTGCCATAGTCGCCGTCTCGATCGAATCTTCTGATGTTTCCGTTAGTATCATAACCCACAAGTATCTGGGCCATTTGGTTGTACATGTTTACCTTCTTTGATACCTGGGCGGCGGATTCTTTGTTTAATGCTTCGATGGAACCTGAAGCCGAATAGGATCCGGTGCTACATCCCACGGTCAGGTCAAAGATGTGGTTTGCCGAAGACGAGGCATACGGATAATCGTAAACCGACTGAAACATTCCATGGGAGAATGTTTTCACGTTCAGGCCCCTTGACGTCACTGAAGACGTCTCATAGGTTCCCGACACTAGTGTTCCGGTTATTGGTATTGATTCGTGCAGTAAAGTTCTAGACGTTGTGACGTCGTCTTGTGTTAAAGTTTTAAATGAAATCGCGCTCATTGGTTTCTCCTAAATTGAATTATCAAAATTTTCCTTTTATTATTTTTACCGGTATGTCGATGGAATACCCAGTCGTCATACCTTGTACTGTTATTGTAGTGTCTATGTAGTAGTGGTTGGTAATGTCTCCAACAGTCTTGTACGTCAAATCTGTAGAACTCAGGGCTCCGAGCTCTTCAAAGACGGATGTGCCATGCTGTAGTTCAGTTTTCACAACTGGGCAGATCTGCAAAGTCCTACCTAATGGGCCCAGAAACATTTCAAAACCTTCAGCCCTTGACTGTTCCACGGCCGACATGCCTGGCATTATCGCGCTGCGGTTACGGAAGTTGGGACCGTTGCCACCTGGTTGGTTTTTGATTGCGCCTTGTACTTGTCCGCGGACGAAATAATAAGAAGCAACATAATCATCATCCAAATATTGTGGTGTTCGAATTACTGTGTTGGCGGCCTCATTGCCTTGGCCAGAGACTGTGGCCATCGACAAAAGTCTGTTGTCTACTTTTACGATGAACGCTGTCTCTAGGAGTTCTTCATCCATTGATGTCGTTATGTTGCGGCCGCCGGCAGCAGAGTCTATGCCTTGATCAATCGCGATGCATTTGGTCGGGTTTACATGATTTTGCCCCGGGACGCCGTAGATCCAGCCGGATGGCGCATCGGCGACCGGGTTTGTGTCGTTGATAGTGTGAGTCAGTTGATCTGCCACTATGTAGAACTGGTTATCTGTATTGACGATAGGACTGTTGTAGTTAAACTGATCAACACTTTTGTTGTTCACCTTGAAGATTGGCATGTAAAGATGATCAGTTCTAGAAAAAGTAACTAACCTAGATTTCATAAGAGATTGATCGCTAGTAAAAGCCTCCAAAATGGGAGTCTGAAGTATTTCTAAATCATAAAAGGCTGTACCCCTGGCGTCGTTGGAATTCCACAATTCATAGTTGATCTCTTCATCCCCTAAGGCGAACTTATAGATGTTAAATCTTCCTGCTGCGAGACGCTTTCTCCCGATGTCAGTGAGTACTGCGTCTAGAATAATGTCTCCTGAGTTGTCCAAAAATGCCATTTTGTGCTCCTTTTGTTATGTAAAATCACTAATAAATAGTGTTTTATAAATAATAATTCTCTTATATTTGTGATCTTTTATTTGCTAAATTATTACAAAGTATCTGACTCATGTTCAGTAATCATCGTTGCCGGGCCCGTTAGGGCCCTCTCTTGGGCCGGGCTGACTAGCCGGCTGAGAGGAACGCTCTACGATTGCTTGTCTGGAAGATACATAGCTCTGTTCTATATTCTCGTTTTTCTCTATTGTTTGTACCGCGCAGTGTGCATCGAGGCTTGCTGAGCGGGATCCTGATGACGAATCACTAGGCCTTCTGGACAATTCGTAATCAAAGTTAAAGTCAATCATCCTTCCTGTCGCTCTCGATTTCAACCTTATTTTGTATCTCTTTCCCCAAATTGATGATTGTTCTGGTGCCAGGCCAATAGAAACAGAATCTATTTCAGGAGCAGTGCCCAGGAGGATCCTTAGATCATCCTGACTTGGTTGTTGTCCGAGACCGAAATCGTATGAAGATTGGATCGACGATGGCCTTATACTCAAGTACCGTTCGCACGTAAGCGGATCCAGTGCTGATGTGTCGACCGGCTCGTAAATTTCAAATTCGTGGTATGATCCGTCGCCGTATTTGTTGAACCTGAACCTAAACATTGGGCCCGGGTTGGAGATACCCCCGAGATCCCTTGTTCTGAAAACAAGGTATCTGTCTTGATTTTCTGGTGCTATGAAGTTAAAATACGGAGCGTCGGCCGTAGTTTCATAATAATCGGCGTTTTGAAAATCGCTATATCCAATTGGCGCCTCGTCTAGAACAAACATTTCATAGTGAGTAGGTTTTGTGTCAGAAGAATATCTCACCGCGCCTGGTTCTAAATCAGAAATTGAAACAGAAGATTGGGCTTGGATCATACTTGAAATTAATTCTTGGTCCCCTGATCTTAGTGATATTGGCACCTCTGCGGTGTGGTCAATTCTCGGAGAAAACAAATATCTGAACGAGGTATCCGTATTGGCGCCGGATGTCATCTTATGGAGACTAACGCTAGGGTGAACAGGGGGCAGATCCACAAATGTAACATCTTGAGAAAAATAGGGCGTTTCTACAATCTTGTGATGAGGAAAGATCTTAAGTTTAAACTCTATGTCTGGATTGATCCTGCCTGTGTCTTGAATGACGCGGGCGAGACCGGAGTTATCTGTGGACGGATTCGAGTACTGGTACTTTACGCCGGCGACGAGGTTGATGGCGTAAATGTTATACTTGTATTTACCCCCTATAGAGACTTCATTGTCAATGAACGTAAAGTCGGTCGTTTCAGGGTTATTAAAAAAATAGAATTCTTTTAAAACCTGGCCGGAAAACGTATTAATCTTCTCCACCCTGAATGCTAAAATTTCAGACGGGCACGACTCTTCTGTGAAGATCTTTCTAGGATGCATCGCTGAATTATTGAAAGTGAAGTTGTTAGAGCGAGAGGGATACATAGAACCATCAAGGTCGGCGAGGGCGTGCATGGGGGATTCACGTAGGCGCCTGGCCAGTACTGATCTTCCAGGCGCGCTAAAAGTACTTTCGGATCGATCAAAAAGAAGAGGGAAACCTTTTTTGGAAAAATAATCATTCAGGGCGACGCGGCGACCGGCGGCAGATTGATTGCGCGGAAGGATAGATGAAAGCCATTCGCGCATGTATGTAAAGACGTGATCAACTTTTCTTGGGCGGTATTCAAATACTGTTTTTTCGTTGGGGCTGTAATATGGGTTTTCTAGGTCTGGGGCCCTGTAGAAATCATCTTGCTCGTTCGGAGATTGATCATCTAGCACGCTCATTTCCAAATTGTACGCGTACAAGGTATCATAAATAGGCGGAGAGTCTGGTAGTCTGCGGCTGTGCAGGTTGTCCAACATGGTTAAGAAGGGAATGTCTGCGTAATTATCCTTGAAGTGGCGTGCCCAATTAGACTCTTCTGGGTTTGGCATTCTAAACGAAAGTTCCACAAAACCATCAGAATTGACGTCTATCCACCGCTTCCTATCTCCTGGCTCTTCTTCTTCTATGTTTGAAAAAATAAGGTTGTTTAGTCGCCCAATCAACTCTATTTCACTTGCAGGGTATTTCTCCACTACTGCCTGTTCCGCGCAGTCGTCATATGTCTCCGCATCGTACAACACGATGTCTGCTCGATAGCCTTGGCTGATAAGCCTGTTCCTGAAGCTTTCGTCATGAGCGATAGAAGAACTTAAAAATCCTTCATATATGTTTTTAAGGTTTTTGCGCTCAGGGCTTTCCACTTGATAATAGCCGCTTTGTCTTTCTGACAATGGTTGCGTGTGAGCATATCTCTGCTCTGCAGGAGAATCGCGAAGTGGTGTCACAACCTTGGCTTCCGCATAAAATTTCGGGAACGTTTCCATGTGGTCAAGCTCGGACTTGTGAAACGCAGCATGCGTCTTGAATCGTGTGTCTTCGAAGATCTTGTCTTCGGATGGTATTAATGTTTTTAAGTATTCGCGGCCGGCTTGAAGAGGTTCAGAATCAGCAAAATTTACCTGATTCGGTGTCACTTCCAGCCTGTAATATCTCTGTGCTTCGAGATGGCATGTCACCTCAACAGAAGCAAAATGGGTATAATCATCATAATCCCAGTCGGCGTTGGCCCGGTTGGGCATTGGGATATAGATAGCTAACTCTGGGTCTTGCTCGCCAGCAAGGGGATAGGTTCCTTCGTCTCCTTCATTTGGCCGGCCCAAGCTGGGCAGGGCTTTGTTGTTCAAGATTGAGAACCGTGACTGTTCTTGTTCGACTTGGATGTGTCTGCGGCCAGAGATCTCTGAAAAGACTTTTCCCGAAACAAATCTAAGAGGGTCTTGCAGGTTTATTACATTTTTTATTGACTCTGTCGATTTGTAATCTGCAGGATTCATCGATGGAGGCTGTCGGACTGTCAGACCGGTAGACTGAAGGAATGGTTTATTTAAGCCTACCTGATAATACCTGCGGTTTGGGAGCGCATTAAACTCCGGAAAATTATACACAAACTGCTGTGGGTACATTTTTATTTCTCTCTTTCCAATCTGTATTAAGCCTCTGTCTATTTCTCTTCTAGTGACAGCTTCTTCAAAATCAGATGCAGGATCTCTTAGTGAGTCTGCAGCACTATAACCCGCTGACTCCATCGGGCGCCATGGTGCGGTTGGAGCATTGGCCGCGGCGATGTCAGTGGTATTGTCAGGGATCTCTATGCATAAATCTTTATATTCTTCAGTCATTTGCTAGTTCAACTCCATCATCAAAGCATTGTTTACTCCTGGTATGTTATCTCTTGCTCCGACTTGTTCTAGTTTAAATAGTTTGACCATTTTTATCTCTCCGTTCATAGTTGGCGCGCCTTGGAGAGCCGAGATTCTCTTTAATGCAGTGACTGAATCATACATCTTGGCATCTCCCGTCTCTGAAAACTCTACAAACTTTGCTCCTTTGCGTTTAAAAGGTGATTGTGCTATCTCCAAGTCTGACTTTTTAAAGTTTGTGTCTGGTCCATTTTCGAACAAATTCTTCGATCTTTCTCTATCAAAGCCTGCTGGTAAGCTAATCTTTGTCAGAGACACTAATCTGTTAAACGCTGTGTATAGACCTTTCAAATTGTTTTTTATTGCGAGGAGTTCCTTATAGTTTTCATCTACCTTTCTCAGAAAGTCATCTTCTGTTTCTGCGTCCAATGCAGTATCCATTATCGCAGATTTTAAGCCGGTTGAAAGAAGAGACGAATCAATCGCCACGCTCTTAAGCGCGGCTTCGGTAATGTCGCGGCTTGATGATGAAATGTCGAATCCAGAAAATGTGCTTGACATACCACCCACAGTTGAGGATAGGAATCTGGCGTCAAAGGCTGACGATTTAAGGGCGGCGCCGATGACATGTGAGTCTTCTTGCATCATTGTTAGTATTTTAGCCTCCTTCACTGATCGAAGGTCCGGCGTCATGGAATCGAAATCTATTTTTCGTATCTTAATTATCGATCGCTTGTTGAGGCCGGCTGGAACACTTGAACCAAAAGAGAGAGCCTTACGGCGAGCGGATTGGCCTAGGTTATTCATAGAGATTCTAGATTGCGACGTGGTTGCGTAAGCGTTGGCGCTGGACGAACTGTCTGATGCCAGTCTCGGGTTTTCCCTCGTAAACTGCATCGGCGCGGAAGGTATGACCTCTATTCGTATTCCTTCTGGCACTGTGAATTCGATAGGCATAAAAAAGTTATCGTCCGCGGCGATTAGGTCTGGGAGCATGTTTTCTACTCTTTGCAAGCTTGGCGCGGTGCCGGAATAGCCTTGCCCGGGGAGAGATGGACGATCCAGGTCGGAATTCTCAAGTACCTCTCTCAAGGTCTCAGAAGCTGACTGCAGGCGCGCCGATTGAATAAACCTTCCCAGAGAGTCGTCCCCTAATCGATTAGAGATAATACCATAGTCAGCACACATCTTCAATGTATCAGATGCGTCATGAACAACCCCAGTGTTGCACCTTACATGCACGATAGGCGCGGCGTTTCCAGTGGCGTTTGGGACATAAACCTCCTCAGTATTATTACTAGCGGCTTCTGCAGATTCCAGAAAAGTATCCTGTAAAATTTTTTCCAAGGAACTTAGTGTCCTTTCTGATTCTGTTATTAGATAATTCAACCCATCGAGGGTTGTTGTTGGCAGGCCCGGGTCTGCTGCAGCTACAATGTTGACAATGTCGTCTGAAGAGAACGGGTCGATGCCTGTCATTAGAGCCATACTGTGGCGAGAATGAGTGATCAAATCGAAGACCGCTTGGCGAGTGTTATTTCGCAGTTCTTCTGGGACTTCGTGAAACTTCCTACTGTGATAATCATAATATCCGGTTGTTGGGCGTCCGACCTCGTCACGGATTACCGGAGATGATAGTGAGACTATTAAACCCTCCAACCTACGGGATGAGTCTCGCAGGTTTTGAGTAAATGAATCTATTAGTGATTTAGATCCATCTAATATTATCATTTCTATATCGTATGTGTATTTGCCATAATCTAGGTTATAAAACAGTTCGTAATCTCTAATCAAGAATGATCTCGTGGAATACAGGTCGGCGAGTTCGACATAACTATTAGAGGTTAGGGCTCGAGCTGACAAAACCGCCTGGCGGCCGCGTCGAGTGGCGGCCGGTGGTTGAAAATCCATTCTAACTTCTTCTATTTCAGACGCATGCCAACGCGTTGGGAAAACTGTTTTGAAAATGGCATCAGCGGGTTGGCCGGGCATGTCATACGTTTGCACTATGATTTTGTTCTTTTGGTTTTCTTCGAAGTCGTTGTAAGTTTTAGTGTCCTGATCATTATTGTTGTAGGGTCTTTGGTCCAATCTTCTTCTGATTATAGACATTTCCAATATTCTACTGTTTTGCATGAATCTCTCTAGCATCGTTTTAGCTAATATTAAATCAGGCCTTTGTTGATCTCTTTCTTCTGTTACTATACGCTTAAAGTGAGAAATTAGGGCACCAAAAGGGGAGTGATGTTCTAAAATCTCCAGGAATTTAACTCCGATTATGCTATTATAGCTACTATCCAGATTGTCGTCGTCTTCATTTTGATCCATCGTTATCCAAGTGTGTCTTCGAGACCAAGGCTCAACAAAAGAAGCTCGACTGCTCCTTGTAGCTGCTGAGATGGATGCTTGCAACATAGCCGCTGTTCGCTGGGCGGGGTTATTAATCTGTTTTTCTGTAAGTATCGACTTTACAAAATCTTCAAGGTGACCGCCTGTCTCCCCAGTGATGCCCGGTTGGCCAATGGCCGGCAACATTGGTTGAGAGTTCCATGGCGGTGCGTCAACCAACACTTTGTGATTTGGAACTGACCTCACAGATAACTTTGGACCCATAGCGTCGGACATGTGCCCAGCCATCCAACCAACATACCCAGAGGGCGCTGGGAGCGATGGGCCGTGATAATGTGCCGGACCAGAGTATGGGCGAAGATTTATCCTTGAATAGTTTGGATCCTCGTCTTGTACGTAAAAGATCTCTCTCTGTACCGGTGGGCGCAAAAGTGTTCGGCCGGTCACGTAGTCCGATGATTGATTTAACAAAAGATCATAAGTTAATTCAGTTAATGGTATAGTTATCAATTCTTCTGCCACTCCGGGTGGCGGCGTTTGATTGGCTGTCATGAAAGGAGTCTCTATAAAGCCTAGCAAGTGAAGCCTAGAGAGCGCTGCGGGTGAACCATCATTATCAAAAAGATCGGTGTTGGCCTGTAGAGTGTCACTCAAATTGTATTCAAACTCTAGCGTACTATAAGTCTCGTAATGTGTCCCATGGCGCGTTTCGGTTGCGGTGGTGTAATTTCTCTGGTCTGCGTTCTGGAGCAAGGCCTCGCGGAGCGGTACTCTTTGATATCCGTTTGTTCTTACAATACGTATGAACCTCTCGTCTGATGTTGCGTTCATCAACGTATTTCGTACGGTTGAAGGATTTGTTAGATCGGCTACTAAAGATTCACTTCTTTGATCTACAACTAAAAAGGTTACTTTAGTGTCTCTACGTCCTTCGGGACTGTTCATGAAAGAGACTATCTCGTCCGTGCCGCTGTAGTGGGGCCTTTTAAGGTTCAGGGAATAATCTATGCGGATTTTTAACGAGGGTGCGCCAGAAGAGGGTTGGCTCAACAAGATGCGATTAGTTTTTAATACGGGATAGACATCCTGCCTTTGGTTATCTAAGGTCGCAGGGTCATTTTCTGTTTCTGCCATCTGATTTTAAACCTCCCCTCTTTTTCTATAATTTGTTTGCTTCGCGTTTTGGGTTTTGAGGCCTTCGACATCTGAATCTGTTTTGATCTCGAATCGAGTGTTGATTTGGTCCCGGTCATCGATCCTCAATAGAAATTCACGGTCGTCGTTCTGCAGCACTTCATAAATTTCTACTTCAAAATTGTCTAGGCCATGGAAAGACCCTATCTCTTCCAGATCTATTAAAAAATTTTCTTCTGTCTTAATTATTTTTGAGTTATCTGAAAAAGTTATTTCGTTAGACATAAGATCATAGTGGTCTTCCTCTGTTATCCTTTCTTGCATGGAGTTAGAATTGCTCCTACTTATTGTAAATTTTGGATTTACTTGTATCTGAGGAACTTTTCTTATGACTTGTGATGACGTCAGGAAGGTTATGGTCGCTTGCGTAAATGGTGCATCATTTGATACCACTGAAAATCTCGGATATTCGTTGGACGAAACTTCTTGTTCGGCCATTGGGTAAATTAAGATTTTGCTTTGCAAGTCCGGATCTACGTTTTGACGAAGCGGCATAAACCTAGGTTTTAGACGATCCACAATCAATTGATCATCTACTTTATATTGCTCTTTAACAGAATAAGTTAAGTGCAGAGTCTTCAATTTCGGTGTCTCTGTCAAGATTCTCACCTCTGAATCGTTTTGGTGCTCAGAAAACCCTCCGTTTCTTGAGTTATATAAAATGTCATCATCAAAGAACTGATAATAGGCAGGCTTAAACACCCCCCTCGCCAAACAATTTTTACCAAATTGCGTCAACTCGACGTCCATCACTTCTTCTTTTTGATCAAAAAATGCCATTTTTTGTCAGTCTCCTTTTCTAGCTATTCTTCTGCTTCAAATAAGTCATGTAAATTGAGGAAGAATTTTCTATGTTCTCAGTGAAGGTTATTGTGTTCCCACTGATAGTGTAATCGTTCGATGCACCTTCTGCTTGCAATACCCCGTTAACATAAATAGATTCTGAATTAGTTTTCATTGTATATCCTGTGTCCACGGTAAACGTATATACGTTTGCAGGGCTTGGTGCATTGACTTCGTCTGATTTTATTAACTGTCGTATAACTAGACCCTCTGTCGCTTCTGTTGATCCAACCAGAGAATAATACTGAGTTGACGACTGACCGCCGGCTGTACCACCAGAGGCGGCCGCAGATGTGTAGGCCGAAGCATGCGTGGTGTACTCTTCTACAGCGTCTTCTGAGGTCACCATTTCAAATGATTGCACTTGTGACGACGGAGATTCTGCACCTGTTTGGCCCACTTCGAATTTTGAATAATAGTCGACTTTACTTTCTATTTGTGCAGATTCCACAATAGAAAAGAAGTCATATGGCCAGTTAAATTGAATAGCTTTGCCGGCGCGGACTTTATCGTTACGAACCACTAGTCCGTTCCTCTGTAAAACGTCTGCCACAACACCGGACGGGGTCAGAGACTTTAATTTTAGGTCTGTGTAATCTGACATTGCGCGGTATTTTACCTTAAAAATTAACCACCTAACTTTGTTTCCAATAAAGTCTTCAGGCGTTTGAAAACTTGAGGCTATTTGTTTAAAGTCGATCATTGGATCGACATCCAAATAGGTGGATAAAAACTCCACATCAGAAGTCTCTATAAAATTTTCCACTTGCTCTTGGGTTGGCCGTATACTAGAATGTTGAGCCTTGAAAATGCCAACATCCGAGTCTGGATAAACGTTCTGCCACAGATCCTTAAGTTGAGTTTGTGTTATTTTTGCCTTGAACTGAAAGAAAAACTGTAGGTGTGGCTTTATCCTGGGGTTGTTCACAAAGTCTAAATGAGGAGGGAGAATAAACTTATCCATCATCCTAAGTTGGTATGCTATGTTAAATCTTCCAGTTGGGCTAGACGGGTTGTCGTAAAACTCCTTATAGCTATCTTTAAGTATTTCATGGTCTGCTACCGACCTTTCGTGCAGCAATTGCACATGTCTCTCTTGAGCGGCCGTATTCGCCTGGCCGGCTTTTTGTAATTCGGCTGCGTTGAGTTCAAAGAACTCTATGTCAGTATTATCGCCAGAGCTAAAGAACGGAATTGCGACTACAGCTTCACAGACCTCCTTGTCCTTTGCAATAACCCCCAACTTCTTTACGGAATCAGGGTCGAATGCCGCGTTTTGATCACTGTCAGCGTTGTCTTTTACAAATCCAAGCTTTCGGGCTAGGTTTCCCTGTGTCGTAGATTCGTTAGGAGGTCCAGATATAGCTAAGAAGTATCCCTGGTCGACTGATGGGATAGAACCTGACTGGTGCCACATACCAGTAGAAGATGTCAGATATGGTACTGATGATTGTGCTTTTTCTTCATAGTAATTATCTTGCGACCTTAGCTTCCACGGAGAGCCTGTAACGGTCGCGACTGTGTTGTCATTAAGTTTTAGAGCTTTGACTTCAGCGCTTGAAAAATCTAAAACTGGAGCTTCCCACTTTGTCTGGATTATCCACCTTGGGCGATCGTATTCAGGGTCTCTTACCATCTCAGTCAGGGTGCCCCGACTATTTGGGCTTGAAAGCCTCCTATAAGACACATTATCGCTCCTCAAAATAGCGGAGCCGCGGAGATCTAAGCTGGCAGACAAGTTCATGGAGTTCTGATAATTAGTGCTGCCGGCGGCTGTTGATGTCGGTATGCCATTATTGTAAGTTATTGTCGAAGCTTCGATTATTTCTGGGACACTATATGTTCTAGTTGCCGTGGGTGTGAACGAAATCTCCGCAAAGGGGAACGTTTGGGGGTCTAAAAATGGTGGCACATAAGGCAAAAACCCATGTGAGTTAGTCCTCGTGGCGCTAGAAGGTGTCAAGAACTGGTTAGGTGCAGTGGTTGCGTTGGCACCTCCAACTAGACCCGAGACTCTTGAACTTAGCGCACCAGTTGCGGTGATGGTTTTGTTGCCGGCTGAACCTGCTGTTGCTTGTGTTATGTAAAAGACACCACCGTTGCCGGAATGGCTGACTGCGAGGGTGTTTCCGTGGCCATTTGAATGGTTAATGGCTATGACCAATTGTTGAGCTATTCCTAAAATGTTTTGACCGTTCATTGCGACAAGCACGGTTGATCCATCAAAGAAACCTGTCGCTTCTTGGCCAGATGATCCTCCTGTGAAGCCGCTAGGTTCAGCCTTTCCAGCAACAATGTTGCCTGTTCCTGAGATGGCGGTACTATTACTGCCAACGTGGGACTGAGTAAGAGAAAGAATTTCCGTTGACGAGTTGTATGACGTCAAGATCTTTCCATTGTGACCATTCGAATGAGCTATGGCGGCTTCTAGCTGGGCTACAGTGTCAGACAACTTTACTATTCCATCTGTCTGCACTATAACCTGTGAACTGCCGTTGACGGTTCCAGTTGCACCATCACTAGAGGTGCTTGTAAACACATAAGTTTTAACTGTGCTTCCGGAAGTTGACTTCATTGTTACTGTTGTTGTGTCAAATACATTGTCGGCGCCGAGGGCTTCAGCATAATGGCTGAAGTTTATCGAGCCGAGCGCTTGCGTACCGGCGGTACCGCCGTTAAATTTATACGTTTTTGAGAGTCCGGACGTACTTGTCAAGGTAAGTTGCAAATTGTGCAGTGCACTTTCGGCATCAATACCCACAAAGTCGCTGAAATCTATCTTTCCCTGGGCAGCTATGGCGGCGACCGGATAGGTTGTGACAGAATAGGTGGTGAAGTTTATGTCTCCGTCGTGCACCGGGGGCCCGAAGGCCGAGTGCCTGTCATACATTGAGATTTGATTATTAAACAAATACACTCTCATGGTGTACGGAACATTTTCTGTCAACAGAGGCTCTACCGGGTCAGACATTAGGGTTTGAAGTTCCCCTTTTTCTAAAAAGAAATCTACTGCCTCAGAGGCGAAGTTATTTGCTGCAGCAGAATAGGGCCTCATTGACCTATAAAAAGATGCAGTAGTGTTATTAAACGATACTCCATTGTAACGCTTCGTATCATCTCTATTTAATCCGCCAAAGGTGAATGGACGCTCAAGAGTCCTAAAGTGCAGACTGGAGCCGTAGTATAAACTGGCGCTTGGATGTGGTTCGTTATCATATATTTTTTCGCCGAACATTTTATGAGGTTCCAGGAAGTCGTCAAATGTAACCCTCCTAGAGACCGATCCCTTAATTCTTGGGATTCCAGAGTCAGTCGTTGAGTTTACTAATGACCCTGTTACGCAAGTTATCGAGCCTGCGCTTATCTGCGAGAAGTCGTTGAGCGGTACGTAGTTATTTTGCGTGCTCCAATTTATAATGTTTGCGTCGAAAGACCCGTTAGACGATGAAAAAATAGGATAATCCACCGCGATTCCGGTTTTTATCGAGTTGAACAATACGCCCGGGCCGAAAAGCAATTTAGTCGCTTGGGCGCGTGAATTTTGTATTTTAAGGTCTAGAAGATTCTTTATCTTGGCAGAAGTAGAAATCAAGTTCAGGGCGCCCGGTGTTTCCTCATAAGTGTAAGAACTATCGTCCAAATAACACCTTGCGAAGATCTCTGAAAGTTGCACTGCTCGCTCGGCCGGATAAAACCCTCTGTATGGCAAGAATCTTTTTACGGCCTTGCACCTAAGGTTCAGCCTGAAAGGGCTCAACTCGAATTCGTTACTTTGAGTGTTTCTATCAAAGTCTGCGAAGTACTTTAAAAAATCACTAGTTGAGTATGTCTTGAAAAACTTTGAACCGATCTCAAATTCTTGTGAGGACGTGTGATAAGTCGTCCCTGTTACTTGCAAGAAATCTCCTATATTTTCAATCTCTTGCTCGAAATTACTGTTGTTGTCTGCTAGAGTGTTTAATAGATCTTCCGTATATCTACTCATGGTAAATTCTGGAACCAGAGAGTACTGCTGACCTACAATCCTGGACTCTTTTGAAAATTCTTTGTATTCGTCATAGAAAGGCCCGATTTTATGATCAATTCCCATGCTCCACAGACTTTCTCCTGACAAATATTCATTGTCTTGATACGATTGTGGCATTCTTCTGTTATATAATGGAGAGATTGGGGGCGCGCCGTAAAGATTATTTATACCCAAAGCGAAGATACTATAATCGTTCTGCAAAATACCCTCTCCTCTGGTCCCTTGTGTTCTTGTCGACATCCAGGTGGACCCACTTGTAAAATAAGAAGCAGTCACATTCGTTGGCAAAGAAGTGAATGTCGCGCGGGCATCGAGAACCCACTTACTTGAAGTTATATGGATACCAGCGGATGCTACGTCCGCGGTCGAATCTATGTGATTTAAATCTACAAATTCGACCTTATCAAAATATGAGCTTATAAATTCCTTTTGCTGGTTCGCTGTTGTTATTATAGGAAAAAGCTTGTTGGTGATGCCACCGTCCGATACCGCATAATAACCAGAATAGCTTAGGTTTCCGTCGAGGATCAAAGATCGAGAGTCGCGACTAGTTTTCCACCCGAAAAAGTCGAATAGGTTTCGGTTTCGAGCGGTGGACGTAAAAGTGTTTACTTCCCTAGGGTAAATCTTTTCCACATAATTAACTTCCTTCAAGATCGAGGGCAGTGACAGTTCGCCTTCGACTCTATTAATCATCAAGTTAAGTTTTTGCAAGTTTGCGTTGTTGTAAAATTTACTCTCATTTAGCCTGATTTTGTCAAACAACTCTTGATTTGCTAACTTTGATAAATCGTTCTGTATGGTAAACTTACTAGAGAAGGTTGGTAAATCTTCTGGGCGTGATCTAGTACCGTCAACGCTTACACCTATGGATTCAAAAAAGTTATCATAAAACCAAGATGACTGATAAAGCTCTTGTGTGTTTCTAGAGTTCATAAAAGCGATGTCGTTTAATGCACCTCGGGCTACGGAGGCATCCTCAGACATCAAGTGAATGCTAAAGTTTATTGGCCTGAACCTATTTGAGATCATAACTTCTTTGTAATTTGATACCTCTCTAGGATTAGTATACGGCCGACGAGGGAATTCAGGTATTCGAGAGACCGATCCGGCGCTGGTGCCGAGGCTAAGATCAAAGCTGTTGCCCGGGTATGACTCTGGGAAAACGCTGGTACCTCCGGTGGTGGCTCTGGTTGTAATCGAAAACAAGTTGTCACTTCTAAGCTTTCGACTTACAGGATGGTCTCCGCCGCGTATCTGGCGCCATGATGGCCAACCATATGGACCCTGTCGGTTCAAAAGTACACTATTCAAATGCACTGATGGCGCGGTTGAAATTAAATTCGTGTCAGTAGACAAGGTTTTCTCAGCTATCGAGTTCAGACCGATAAAATCTAAGCCTGATGAGATCGGGGAAGAGTCTACGAAAGAGATTGTCTGACTAGACTTTAGCAATCCAGACAATTCAAATGTATGCTGGTGGCCATGGTTAGCGTTCTTGCCCAAGAAACTATATACATCTTCGTTTGCCGAAGCTGTTATCCAAGAGTACCCGAAGTCGTTTTGCGGCATCTGATGCTGTACGAAGAAGTTATCTGCGTTAGAACCTCGGGACGCTCCGCCTCGGAATGCCGTGGGTGCGTCTACATCCGTAATAGACGACCAGTTAGAGGCAGTGATTGCTGTGTTTCCTTCTTGGCCACCATGGGCCTGAGTGAGGGTTATTTTTCCTCCGACGCGCGTGGCAGTGATGGTACCATTGTGTCCGTTTGCGCCGTTGACTAGGAGTATGAAATTTTCCGCTGCAACGCCGACATTAGCGCCGGCATTAAATTCGGTTGCTGCAGAAGCTCCATAATCATTCTTAATGACATATGTTTTTGAGAGCCCAGAACCGTTGATGAGGGTTATTGACGCGTTGTTTGTATCATTAAATTCTGTATCTCCAAAAGTAAAAGTAGCAGTAGCATAATCGAGTTCGCTCGTTTCTGCAGAGCCTGTAAACCTCTGAAGGTTCCTGTTTGTCTTATGGATAGATCCCTGCGTGGTGCTGTTTTGTCTAATGCCAAATTGCTCAGATCTCTCTTGTGAAAGGTTGTCATATACTTCCCTGTGTACTCTATTTCTGTAGTTAACCGTGCTATAGATCGAGAACTCTCCGGATACTCTATCTCTACCATAAACTCCTTGTGTTTCCGGAGTACCAATTGGACTAAACCTATTAACAAAAACATGTTCTCTTCGCGCTCTTGCAGGCGGCGCATACACTTCCTCTCCTTGGACGCCGCGGCCGTTTGTAAATCCGACTACGGTTGTGTTGGACAAGTTGTGCGTGACAGATACATTGCCGGACTTCCCGGGAGTACTTTGGGTCAGGTTTATTGTTTCAGTGTCATTGTCGTAAGATGCGACAATTTCGCCATCGTGACCATGCGAAGAGTTAATACAAGATACCAGACTCAAAGATGTTAACTTGAACGTACTTTTGACAAAATTCCGGGCTGATAGATTTTCTGAGTTGGCTACTGTGTATGTTTTTTGTGTTCCTTGTAGAGAGGTTATGGTTATCTGTTCCCCTTCGAGCGGTGCTGCTGTAATTTTCACTGTCGCTGTGGCGGCCAAGGCCGTGAACATACTTGGCCAAGGTGTGTTCCTTTCTGTCGAAAAGTCCACAACTCCAGATAAGAGAGACGACGGTGAATAATTACCCTCAAGACCGGCGCCTTCGATGTCGACCAAATATGAATTATTTATGTTTCGGCCCATGGTTTGGACGATTTCATAATCCTTTGTGTAGTTTCCTCTCGTTAAAGTTTGAGACCCAGATGTTTCTGTTTTGATGTTTGCGATGTTGTAGAAGCGCGCGCCTCCGAGATCTCGGTGGAACATAGATTGAGATCGAGGATTTGCCTTTACCTTTAATGTTGCGGTACCTCCAGAAAACTTAGATGGAGCGTTAACATCTGTAATGTTATTCCAATTTGAGATTGCAATTGCTGTATTTCCGTATGGTCCTTTTGTAGCTTGAGTCAAAGTAATTGCGCCATTGGTTCTCTCCGCGATAATTGTTCCGTTGTGACCATTGGTGCTGTTTACGAGAATGATAAAATTTTCTGCTGCAGCGTTCGTGTTGCCGCCTGCATTAAACTCAAGCGCAGAGGAAGCGCCATAATCATTCCGGATTACATAAGTTTTTGATAGACCTGCAGCATCAGTAAGTGTTATCGAAGCATTATTGGTGTCATCGAACTCAGTATCCCCAAAAGTGAAAGTTGCGGTGGCTGCAGTCATGACATTGTTTATGTCGTATGCTTCGGGCCTATCCTTGTCTTTACCGTTTGCATCTTTACTTAAACTGTTAAACTTGACTCTTCGGTGAGGCATGCCTCCTACGTTCTCTCTTATCCATGGGCTCTGCAATGTAGCCGTGTCGTCATGATTGTTTGTTATCATCATGCCTCGCTGGAAGTCCGTGAAGTCGATACCTGCGGATGAACTAAAAAGACTGAAAGGTAAAATCAAGTCTGCGTCTCCGTCTAGATAGCCGGATGTACCTGAGACATCTACTTTTGCTGTAAATTTCTTCTTCTCGTTCGGATCCAAGACATCGTTACATTTCTTGAATTCGTAGACGTCTTCACTTTTGAGAGTTATCTCTTTACCTTCGTTGATGATTTTGTATAGGTCTTCTATTACGTTGGCGCGCCTGTTTGACCCAACTTTTAGATCTAGTTGCTTGTCTGCAGCGTACTTATACGGCTTCACCAGGTTACGGAGTGCGTAGTTTCTAAAGTGTGAGCCGTGGTTAGAGCCCGTCACTACAGTTGTCAGGGCCTTTTGATAACTTTCTCTAATTGTAGCTCTAGGTGCGCGGTCGCGATGCCAAAGACAATGGTCTGCTTCCGTGGGTGAATAATGACCATGTTCCCAATCATACAAAAGCTCATTAATTGATAATAAATTAGTCGACAGGTCTAAGTCTTTCGTGTTAATCTTTACAATTTTGTGATCGTACTTATTCCTTTCAAGAGTGTGAGATTCCACTACGTTTTCTATGCCAGTGTTTGACCTCATGGACGCTGGTACTAATTGCTCTAAGAACTCACCGATTGTCTTATCAATCCATCGATAGTATTTCACGTACCTTTCGAACTGGTTATCGTTTTTGACCCCCTCAAAGAACTGGCCTCTCAGGTGGTCCAATAATTTATACTTCTTCCTATATTTATTTACTGGGGTGCCTATGAGGTTGTTGTATGATGATATCCCGCAAATAAAATTAATCATCTCTTTGGAGATTGATCGATACATGCTCTTTTCAAATGACATGATTTTTATCTCTGGGCGAGAGTCAACGTCAAACTTGTTAAAATCGTTGGATTTTATCTGAATTCCATCTTTTCCATAAAGATTCTGTATGGGCGTATTTTCCATAACAGAAATGAATTCCTGATGTATTACGTTCTTCAAATCCGAAGAAAAGGCTGTTGACTTAAAGTTGTACCTAGACCCTATAAGATCTCCGTATTTTTCTTTAAGTTCTACAGAGCCATCTGAAAGGTCATACAAATAAACTTTGTTTTCTGAATCTAGATCCGATAAAGCATAAGGGGACATTCTAAAAATAAGATCTCTTGCTGTTGATTTATTGTTTTGTAAATCCTTAGAGATAAAGCTTTGATTCCTGCCATAACGTTCAGGGTTCTGGGCCCTCAATTTGAGTTCCTCATCTGTCAACATAGCTTTCCAGCCGTTAAAGTCCACGACTTTGATGTCACTAGAATCTATCAGATTACCTGTTATGTTTGTTCTATGAGCGCCTATAAATACAGTTTTGTGCGATTGTCGAAAATTTTGAAACTGAGCCTGGGTGATTTCTGACTCTATTTTAAAACTTTCCACCAACTCAGACCCTATATAGCTGTGCCCTAGAAGCTGCACTTTGAATACAGTTGACGCGTTTTGTGGCATAAATTTACTGTCTGACTCTTTTATTATTCTAAGCGCTATGTTCCATGGTTGATTGTCATAGACACTGTAGATTAGATCTGTACTTATGTCGCTTATTATTCCGGAACTTGACTTTAAGGTAAATTTTGCACTTGAAGATGACTCATTTTCCTTGTCGACAAAAACCTGAAAACTGGCCTTGTCTGGTGACGACGTTGTTAGGGTTCCATTTGTTCCAGCAACCTGGTGTAATCCAAAAATTGAAGACGACGAAATGTCGTATTCTAGAGAGGATTTTGTTGGAAAGATAAAAGTACCTTCAAACGTATATTCTGTCTCTTCTTGGTCTGCCTTTAAAAATGTTCTGTCTTGGCTGAGCGTGTTATCCAAAAACAGTGTCACATCCCGGTTTTGTGCGAATGAAATACTTTTCATATCCTTAGAAATATTATCAGATTTCGCGTCAGTTACAAACAGATCTGCGTTTTGGCCCATTATGTTAGTAGAAATGACCTCGTTACCTAGAGCTACAGAGTTCAGTACAGAGTTGTAAGAGCTTTCGGCGCCCTTACGTGAACCAGCGAACGTATAGGCGTTCGCGAGAGCCTTATACATCAATTGTCGCGTTTCATAGATGCTTCTTTCTAATGTTTGTTTTTCGACTATAGAGTGAGCTTCTTCTTCCGGCGTTGCAAGAAACAGCAGCAAGTTGTTCGGCAACTCCAGTCCCATATCTTCTAAGAGTTTTTTTGAAAAATCGATCTCATTGCCTGCTATTAGATCATGATCCAAATCATTGTCCGCGCAGTTGAAGTAAATGCTATCTCCGCACTCTGAGTATATCTTGACGTTTGCTGTACCTTCTGCTTGGGTGTCCGAGAGGTGAAAAGCTTCAGAATACTCTGGCGCGCTTAATTTTCTTACTGAATCGAGCTTCATTTTTATTGCATCGAATTCTGTCGCCAGAATTTGAAGCAATAGCTCGAATTCTTTATGCGACTGAGAATCTTTGGATTCTTTTTTCGTCCAGTCTGGTAGGTAGGTTTTTAAGGTTTTGTTATTGTTCTTATCATAAGATTTACCTATCTTCTCTAACTCTTCAGACAAGGCCACCACAAGAGGATTGGCATAATCAAGAACCGGGTCGGGAGATTCTGTGTTTGCACTTGCAGAGTGCAGGTCAATCGCAGAAGTGTCCCTCCTGCAAGTAGTCGAGTAGTTTTTTATTCTACCCAAAACATCGTTTCCGGATGAATCGAGCACCAGACTATCTTTATCACTAACACCTACAGGCTTTTTATTAAATGAAAAATGTACTCCCAATTGCGAGTCGTAGTTTAACTTAGTAGTGTCTGACGCGTACACTTTTTTATCGTAAAATTTAGATATTTGTTTTTCAGTTCGGGCGCCTTTCCAAAATCTAAAGTCGTCTAATGAGCCGGACAAATTACCGGTTGTGTCTGAAATGTTAGCCGCGAGTGCACCAGCCATATAGGTGTCAACTGTGCCCATCGTTGATCCCATTGAATGTTCCGTTGTTGCATCAAATTGGCCGTCGATGTACGTTTTAATTATTAATTTTGTGTTTTCTTCTGTTATCTTGAATGCATAGTGATGCCATTTAGAATCAGCGACGGCCGGTCTTGTGAGTGACTTTGTATTTAACTGCAGATCTGTTGCCCCTATCGTACCAGACTTATAGGTCAAATGAAAAGGATTTCCAGATGCAGTCGCAGAAAGATATACTTTGAAATTCGCCGATTCAGACGCGTTTTTCTTCCCAGGGTGCGTTCCTATATGAAAGATCGTTTCTTGGGCCGCCGTGTCAGAATTGAAATCGACTTTTTGCAGCCAAAATTCAGCAGTGTTCCCCTTTTCTCCCCCTATTTTTAACGCGGTTTCACCTTTGGTGTATTTTCCCAAAAACTCCGCTTCCGGTATAGACTGCGGGCCGGCATAAAAAGGCAAGTATTCGCTATATTTAAAATCTAGATGGCCGACACTTGTTGGCCAAAACTGCCGGAGAAGAGCGACGTCGATTTGCGGTGACTCTAGGTACCACTTCAATACCTCTTCTTTTGTTCCATCAAACGGATAATAATTAAGTATGTTATATATCGCGTCTTTATAGTATTGCTCTGCGCTTCCGTAAAAAGAGAATGTGCCAGGATGCTTTGCTTTAACATCGGGCCTAAATGATTTGATCAATTCCGAGTATTTCTTCATTTCATTATCACTCTCAAGATCACTACTTAGTAGTCGATCCTTTTCATTGTGAAAATGAACTTTCTTCTTCTTGAAAAACTCTTCTCTCTCTCTTGATGTTAAGTGTCTTATTTCTTTGCTGTAATCTGTCATGGATCTATTCTAAACCTAAACTTTTCTTTTTGTTCTACATAGCTATCATCTTGCTTGCTCAAGATGCTTACTTCATATAAATAGTTTGGTTCTAGAATTGACATATCCAAATCGAAAAAAGAACCACTTGCATCGTAAGATAGTTTTGAATACGCGGTTGCGCTTGATGTTGAGTAAGAGATTACTTCATGATTGTCCGCTACTCTCTTCACGCTATAGAATGATTCTTTTATAGTGTCTACTGGCGCCGTCTGTGTTGCTTTGGTGTACACATTCTGTGACCAGTCTTTGTTTCTAGTATACACTCTAAAAGTTTCAACTTCGTCTGCTCTGTAAGAGGGTTTTAAGTTGGTTATATTTATTGTGTAATCTTGATTTCCCTTGCGTTGTTGAAAGGCTAAAGAATTCACTTTCATTGCTGAACCTGTATAAATTGCTGGGTTGCTTCCTGAAACCTGCCAAACATCATAAAGCGTTGATACAGAGCCGCTGTATCCGAACTGGGCCTCGTATACTCCTGTGGAAATCTTAGTAGCCAATGCATGGCGCCCGTGAGTATTTGGACCGTGTAATTCCACATCCGCGCTGCCGGCTGAAGAAGTGGCTAACCTTACGATCAGTCCATTGGGTATTGCCGCGGAGGGTATGTCCTTGAGGGAGTTATTAATGTAGTTGTAGAAATAAATTTTATTTAAATTATCTTTTTCTTCTGCCAAGACAGAAGATTTAATTAAATTGCCTCGGTCGTCTGTTATGACCACAGACTGTTGAACTTCTATTACCGGGCGCTTCATGAAGAATTCTGATTTTCTGGTTGAGAAACGCTTAGTGTAATAAGATGCTTTGGTCGCCCCAGTTTCTGCGGATCCGGAAAGCTTCGCGACTAGACCATAATTCACGATTCCTGTTCCGCCGGCGAAGTTTACTGCAGCTATTGGTGTACCTGCGCTAGAAGAAATCTTAGTGTTTCCATAAAACCCGCTCGTCACTTGCTTTACTATAACTTTATCTGTGGCGGCGGCCTGGCCAGTAAATTTACTTGTGGCGCTTATTGAGGTCAAAAGGTTGTTTCTGGTAGCGGGTATGTCTCCTGCTGCAATCTCAACGTAAGAGAGTGAGTCTCCGTTCACTGATGATGTCGAAAACTGAAACAAGTGATTATCTCCCCCATAAGTATACAGCTTTATCTGGTGGCCGGATGTTGGGACACCGGTTAATTGTATTGATCCGGATGCCTTTATAGAGTTTCCAGCTTCATGTAACAGCCATTTTTCTACAAGCGGAGTTACATCTATAGATAAATCTTCGTGGCCTGTTGAGAAAGTTTGTTCGTAATTCTCACTAGTTGCATTAAGAGCAAAGTCTTCTTTTATGGAATCCGCGTGAGTGGATCCCGGGTATTTCCAGGCGGTAGCAAGGCTGGATGACAACCAATTTGAAGCATATTTGTCCGTATACGTTTCCATGTCTAGTCCGATACCTTCGCTCCAGGGTTCTAAGAGCGGAGATACTACGAGTTTAAAGTCTTCTGGAGTTGTAGACGTATGCTCTACGTTGAAAATCTTTAATCTAAAAGTAGCTGACCCTGAGGCTTGGATCTTTCCTGCGTTTCTTGACGTTAGGATTTCTTGGATTGGGAATTCAAATAATGCGCGTGCGCGTTCGAGGGAGCTGGTATTCGCTTGGGCATAAATGGAGAATATTTCCGCGCTGTCCGAGGCGCCCATGTTGGACGATGTGCCCCTGGTTCTGTTACCGGGATTGAATGCGTCCGTGATTGTGTTATCTTTGTTTGCTATAAATCTTTTAATTGACATTATTCTATTTTTCCTGTTATATCTTCTTCGTACTTAACTTCCCAAATAAAATTAGACGGGACATAAATTAAGCTTCCGTCATGGGAAACATTAGTTGAAACACTGAATCTTGTATCTGAATAGTTCTGCCCCGTTTTGAGTAAAATCTTTACGTTATTGACTCTGGAAATCATTGGCATGTTGTTTAGTATTTTCTCAATTTCTCCCACTGAGAAGTACTGTCCGATTTGTGGTGTTGAAAGTTTAAGTTCTGAAAATAGATTACTTCTTATCTCTGACAGTGCCGTGGCTTTATTGACTCTGTTCGACAGCACTGCGTCGAAATAAATTCCTAGGTTTAGTATGGTTGCAGGAAAGATATCTATTGTGTCTGAAACCATCCTTCCTACATTTAACCACCTTTTTAGGTTTTCTTTCAAAACCTTGCTTGGCGCCTGGAGGAATCCGTCCTTGCTTTGGCTTATTGCGAAAAGGTTTAAGTTCCTCTTCAAGTCATTGTCATCTTTAAGTATAGAGACTCTGTACACTGATCCGAATTTTGAGGGCATAGTGTAGCACATAGCTGTGTAATCTTGCAAAGTGACAGCGCGGCCGCGGGAGCCTCTGGCGGAACGTATGGTTTCTGCAATTTCTTGAGTTGAGTTAAAAGTCAGGGATCCATTTATAGCCTCAAGATTAGTGCAGGCCATTGAAGATCTAATGTGGCTCAGCTTTGCTTTATCAAGCGTTTCTTCTGAGTTGAATAACAACTCCGCGGAGACCACATTTTTTATTGTGTTAGCTGCGGCGTTTGAGTTTTCCGAAGTGTTAGATCTATAAACAATCGTCAGGGTCGTGTTTTGTGGTGATACCCCGAACTTATTACTAGATAATAATTTCGAAGGATCGAATGCGGTGTCAGAGACATAACTTCTCCCTGATCTGTCGAGGGCCAGATCACTAGGGTTGGCCACCCCCTTTACCTTGAGAGTGCTCTCGGATCCGAATCCGAATACTAAAAATGTCCTATCCCCCTCAAACCTAACTTCAAACCTTCTAGGGGCAGGAGTCGGTACTAACCTAGATGGCGTGTTTGGGTCGTTGTTCTTCCTGTCTAACACCTCTTTGTAAACGACATCGTGGCTCAGGTTTGGGACCTCAAAGAATTCATTGCCGTTAGAATCCACGACGCTCAGAATAGAACTTACAGTGTCATCTTTCACTTCAAGTTTCAAAAATTTCCTATAAGTTCCTATGTCGGCAGTAAATGTTCTTTCTTCTCCAGATACAACTGGCACTTCGATCTCGTAGACATAGTATGTTATTCTAGACCCATCATCTGTATATTCTGTACCTATTATGTTGTCGGTGTTAGTGTCAACTATCACGTCTTCTGAGACCGTGAACACTCCGCCAGAATCGTTAGCGACTATGGCGCCGCGGAGAAGCGTGAATTGATAAGATTTGTCCGGTCCAGACATGATTGAATCTGCCGGGATTCGCGCGTAAAAGTTGACCGTTCCCACACTAGTGTAGTTGTTTGAGATCTGTATCCCTTCACGGTTGGCCGCGGCCGTCATTCCTTGAACTGTTCTAGTTGATGAGATGTAATTTTCATTCGCTACAAATTGAGTATAGAAGTTTAATTGCTCTCCCACAAGGGAGATTAAGTCGATCATCATTGATCCGAAGCTGGATTCGTTAAAATCTTTATAAGTGTCTGGATAGTAGATTTTTGCTCTGTTTACCAGCCTTTCTTTTATCTCATCAAACGTTACATTTGCGAAATTGGTATCCGAAGAGCCTCTTTTGTTGTTTTTTGACATTCTAGTTTTCTCCAATCTTCATTCTTTTATATCTCTGTCATGTGACTTTGCAGCTTTGTTGCGCGGTCGCGGAACGATGACGCGTCTTTATCTAGAAGCCCTGTTTCTAGGTTGATGTCTCCAGAACTATCGCGACTTGTTGTAGAGCTGGCTGTGGTCTTTCCAAGTATAGAATAAATTAATCTTACGTTCATAAAGCTACTATCCCTCTGATCTTCAGTAGATAGAAGTTCTACTTTCATTAATTGCACACTTGGCAGGAACATTGCAAGTTGACTTGTTATTTTTGCCTGCAGGCCTAGCAAAATTCCAGTATTGTGTGATTCAAACAAATAAGACTCCAATCCGATTCCCATGGCGGGATTCATTGGCCAAGAGCCAGGGTGCGTTAACAAAAGGATCTCAAAGTTTCTCTGCAGGGATTCTACCAGTGAGTCAACAGACCTATAAGGCCCGTTGTTCCCATCATAATCCAGTGGAAAAGTCGGCTGATATTTAGAGTTTGCCTTTTTTGATTTTGATTTTTCAGTTAAAGCTTTTATTCCGGAAGTCACTTTTCAACACCTCTCTTTAATAAATAGAGCATTTCAAAATAACTTCTAATCATTTGGTAGCAGTGGTGTGACATAATGTAATTATTAATCATCGCAATCTTCTGGCGGGAGTACTCCTGGCTCCAGCGCGCAATTGGCCTTACGCTTGTCTTTATCCGCGGGTAATTGAAAAGTTGATAAAGCCAATGCTGTAAAAGGACTAACAGGGTGACCGTAGCGGCCGTATTTACCAAAGTCATACTTTTTGCCGTCCTTCCAATTCATGTCTACGTCATCGCAAGGTATTTTGAATAATGTAGTCAGGTCAACAAATGGAATCATTCCACTGTAAACATACGAAATAGTCTTCAAAACAGTGGCTTCAAGCGGCTTCCAACGGCCGTAAAACAATAGGTCGGTCGAAGCGCTGATGAGATCGATTGGTGCTGCGGTCATAATGTTGACGTACTTTCCGTTTGGATTGTTGCCGGTTCCTGTGCGGAGGCCATTTGTTAGGTCAAATTTACCGTCAGAACTCCAGTTTAATCCTGACCAAGTCAACTCTCTAATGTCGCAGTTCAGATAATGAGCGCGCATTTCTTTGTAGGCTGGGTCTAATTGGTTGGCCACACCCCTAAACAAAATCGAAGGAAAATAATACACTAATTTTTTAATTTCTTCCCAAAAAGCTTCCCAGAATTCCTTACCTAAGCCGGGAAAATCAAAGCACTTTGGATCATCAGGGTCGCCAGGATACTGATCTCTAACATGTTTTGCAAAATCTGCCTGATCCATATTCAAGATTCCAGCGCGCTGCGCTGGCAATGTTGACGCAGAGAGGCCTACCATGGCAATCATGGATTTAGCTGACTTCATTAACGTTGGCAAGTTGTTGTAACCTCCAAGCACTGATGTGGCAAAAATTGAGGACATGGCCATGAACCGACGTACAGGAAATAGATGCTCTAAATAATCCTTGAATTCCGAATCATGAGAAAAATCTTGTGAGATTTTTAGCAAAAATTCGTTGTGGCGCGCCGATACGTCGGGTACAAATCCTGTTTCGAAAATACCTACAACCTCAGGGCAGTCGAAAGGGTCTATCACCTGTTCATGAGATGCTAAAGGTATGGTTGCAACCAGGAAGTCTTCTCTTGCCGCTGGCGCGCCGGTGTTCGGGTCTTCGGCCCGGTAATCGTCATAATAGTCAACGGTGCCACTGGCTGCTCTCAGTTGATAGGCGCGTTCGCGTTTGGACAGAGCTGTCACTTCTGGGCCAGTGATTCTTCTTATTATTTCGGGTATTGCACTGTCTGCGAATTCTGCATCGGAATTCAGGCCTCTGTTGAGAAGCAATGACAGTCTTTTTCCGATTTTCACTGTCGAGTTTTGAAGTACGCTTGTTAATTTTGCGGGTGTTGACGCTCTATTTAAGTGCTCTATTGCATAATTAAATTCAGAAAAAGTAAACACCCATTCAAATTGACCTTCTTCGTAGTCCCGATTGTATACTGGACTGTGTGCGAAGAAAGCTACGAGTTCTCCGGATACTCTAACATAATCCTCGAAAAACAATTTTGCGGAGGGAGCTTTAGAATCTCCTTTGAAATAAGAGTTTTGAGCTAATTCCTCGGCAGCATTAATCCTTTCTGACGATTTGGGGAATGATCTCAATGAACTATACGCCCTGGTCCTATTTTGAACGTCCATGGATCCAGCATGGGTATACCCAAAAACTGGTGAGTCGGATGATGGTACCGTTTTTGGTACCGGGAATTGGTAAAAAAGGCCTTCCTTCTGAAAAAAGTTGCGCTGGTTTTCAAGTTCCGGCAGTGCGTAACTAAAAACGTCACTTGACAGGAGTGTTCTCCCATAGGCAAACCAATTGTAATAATCCATTCGAGACTGGTTAGGGTGAAAAATCTGTTGAGAATACTGTGGAATCTTAACTAGCTCTTCCCTTACTACTATGTCTAATGCGCGCACTTGGTTGTTTATTCCCGTGGAACGTTGAAGTACGTCTGACCAGATCGGGGCGATTGCCTTGTTTTTGTCCAACTCTTTCCGTACATGTTCTTTAATGTATTCTATAAAAACCGGAGAGCCAACAACAGATTCGAGATCCCAAACAGAATAGGCCAGGCCACCCTTCAACATCATTTCTATCAAACAAATACGTATAAAAGATTTAACTGAAACTGTTCTCATAGCTTTGTCAAATGGTTCCAGTTTGTTCATAGACCTGTTGAATGGCGAACTTTCTGGTTTTTGCATTTCCACTATCACTTCTTGACTGGGGTCTCCCAGGACTGCTTCGTTAAATGATAAAATCGAAGCTTCTTCTAAAGAATATCTATTTGAGATGCAGCGGCCGGTACCGGTCTGTGTGATTATCGCTTTTCCGGAGACTCGGGAATCTAGATCGTCAGAGTACTGATCGTTAAATAATGGAGATTGGGAGACAGAATCTGATAACATGTTCATAATGTTTGCTGAGATCTCATCGTAAATTTCACCCTTTAGGGCCGGGATCAGCTGATTTTGAAGGAAATTATCATCTGTTTCTGGGGCCTGCCGAGCTTCTCCCGGCTGTCGCTGACGAGGGATCAGGGTATTTTCTCTAATTATCTGAGTTAGTAGTTTAGAGAATGCTTCTCTTTTATTGAAGCTTTCTTCTCCCGCGGGTGAAGCTTCCCTTCTCAATCTCTCTGGTAGAACTTCGCAAAATTTCATAATTTTTCTAAAATTTGTGCTTTCGCCGTCTAGTGAATCAGGGTTTTGATAGTCAGGGTTTGTGTCGAAGGGGCTATTTTTTAAACTATGGTTCGCTCCCTGTGAAAGGTTTGTATCTCCGTCGACTACGATGTTAAATCTATCTTGGCTGCCGGAATTTGAGGGATAGTCAACTAAAGATATCCCCGGGGAATAGGCTCCTTGGCCAACTTTAAACGCTATTCGAGTAGAATCCCTATTGTTGTTTGTCATTAAACTATAAACCGCGTTTAAATTTGAACCCATCGACGGGTGTGATCTCGAAATTAGTTCGAAAATAGTGGAAACAGTAGGTAGTAGTGCATGTGAAAATCCCTTGTTTAATGTCTGAAGTAGTTCAGTTATGATCGTTGTAAGCTTATTCATCCTGACTCCTGCGATTTCGAGTAACATTGGGTTGTTCTCATAGATGGTCCTAGCATTCTCGGCCGTGTTCAATTCTAAGTCTAGGTTGATTTCCACAAGAGCATCGCGGTCGTCGTCCAGCAACAGCTTGTGTGTTATGTCTTTTGTGGAATTCAGCAGCGGCCGCGCGATCGAGCGTAATGCTTCGGCGCGTGAGTCTACAAAGAACAGATCGTTTGACAGAACGCGGGAGAATCCGGGTATAAGCGGACCAAGAACTTCTTCCAAGACAACGTCTGGCATGGGGTTTTTTGATCCATTGGGAGCTATGTAGTTAAAATTTGCGGCAACGACGTCGAATATGGCTTCATCTACAGGGTTGATGGGTTTAAAGTAAAACTCCCGGCGGTCAGCGCTGCTCATGAGTGGGTCTCTCATTATTCTAATAAAGTCTCCATACGAAATATATCGCTCTCGCTGTTCTTCGTCCAAGAAGTACCTTTTATGTACCAAATGAAAATTTTCCGGATTTTCGTCTTTGGGCATGCCCGGTTTATAGATTCTTTCCGTTTCATAAAGCGTGAACAATTCTTTAACGTTTTGAGGAAGTATGGACACTGATGAGCCCCCTCCAAAACCAGAGAAGGGTGATTCGATCGGGAGGTTTTCGAAAACCGATGTAAACGTAGCTTCAGCCTTCGTGCCATAAATAACCATAGATTCTTCTAGGATTTCGATTCTATTTTTAAGAGAGTCCATTACAAAACCTTTCAAGGAAGACTCGTCATGAAAAGGAATTACCATGTCGTCGACAACCATAGAATAACAACTAGCCTCTTGCACAATCTTCATATATAGTTGCTCTGACATCCTTCTATAGTGGGAGTTTCTTTGGTTGTGCATGAAGCGCAGGTCGTCTGATATGCGTTCCCATGGTAATCGCGTCTCGTCGTCTTGAAGTTCTCTCATAGTGTGACCATGGTGTTTATGACGGCCGAGGTCTGGCACCGGGTGGCGCTGCTCTTCGTTCGCGAAAAAATAAAAATCAGGGAAGCCGGCCATTGCAGGATCGGCCGCCCATTGGCGCCCATGGGGGTGAGCATCACCGGCTGGATTGTCCGGCCAGTCGGATATCACCCCTGCAAGATTAGTGGCGCGCCCTACCTGACTGCCATGACCATACCATGTTCTTTCGGACCGGTTTGTGTTCCTCGTCCACCACTGGTCAGGGCCCAGTTGAGTGTGACTTTTCGGAAAGAAAATGCGACCGGTGAGACTAGTGCCGAGTGACGGCGCAGCTTCCCAATTTTCGGCATCGTTGGGACCTCCGATAAACTGGTAATCTCTAATAGTTCCAAAGAAATTCTCCTGAACCGCGCTATTGTTAGCTGAATCAAATGCATCGCTGTTGCCGAAGGGTCCCTGTCTAGGGAGGTAATCACCAGTCCATTTAATACGATCCAAACCCACGGGGCCCGTGCCCTCGCGATAGTTAATTAGCTCAGGACCTGAATAGTCCTCTGGGTTTAGAGAGATCTCTCCTGGGCTGTAAACTCGGCATTCCTGAAATGGATGTCCGAGGATCAAATCAACATATTGATAATCCTCGCCGTCGGCGTTTCCAATGTTGGGACCGTCTGGGAGAAGAGTGTTCGTGGCGGATAGTATACCCAGATTCGAATTTGGTGGGACTATCTTGACAAAGACATCGTCGTTAGCGACAGGATCCGTCAGATGTGGGCCATTTTCGGCGGCTGGGTAAGAAAGGTCATGGGCCGTGTCCCAACCGTGATTCCGGAACTTATCAGGAAAAGTACGCTGGAAATCTGTCAGATTTTCCAAGGGCAAAAACAAGTCCTGTCCCTGAGGGCCGGCATTGGGAGAATTTCGAAACTGATTTATGTCTGTCATTATTCTAGATCCGAATTCGGGGTCGGGCAAAAACTCTTTCCCAGACGGGCCGCCGACCAAGAACAAAGGAGAACCTTTTAACTCACGGAATGTGCTTGTGCGCGCGGGTCTTGGATTGAAGTTATACCCAGAATAGTCTCCCCAACTAGGGGGCGAGTCTGCATCTCCATAGAAGAAAGCCATGGCGTCATCGAGGAAAGATTCTGATCTTTCAAAAGACGTTGAGTAAACTTGATTTGAGAGCATTGGCATTTTGAAGTTATTTGTACGCACGAGGCTCCACAAAGACGCATTCGCGTGACGGTGCTGGGCAGCTGCTGTCAAGTCGTACTCCGTAGTGTTAGAATCAGGTACTATCAACTCTAACCAAGAATTCCACTCTATTGTATCTATTTTATTAAACCATGTACTCAGTGCGTCGACGCGAGAGTCAGGCTCGTCGGGGCTCGGATGATAGATCTCCTGGAGACGATCTTCGTCGAAGAATCGGTTACCGGGGCCGCCGCCTGGTCCGACTTCCGTGTCTCTCTTCCAGCCGCGCCACCACCTAGACGAAGTTAAAGACTTCGTAACTGCCCAGTTTCTAACTACGCCCGGGAAAACCGTTCGAAAATCGTCGCTTGGCCAGGGAAGTCGAGCCGCGTGGGTCAAGTAATGCCAACAGTCGGCTAGAGAGTTGGAAAGGCCTGTTTGGCCCGGGCGGACGCGCCACCACTGGTCGAATGACCACTCTCCGTTGGGCCCTACAAGTTCATCTCTGTTCCTAGGACGCAGAGTAAGCGGTCCATAAAAATTTCTAACCCAGTGATCAAAAGCGCCGGCGGGATAGTGTCCAAAATTTTCGAAAATAGTAAATGCCGAAATTATCTGTTTAAGTTTCAACGTCCTTGCAATGTCGATCTTCACCAAAGCTTCGATCATTTCTTGATTTTCCACCCTCGTTCGTGGATTGTTCAAGTCTCTGGATGGGTTTAGAAATTCAAGTTCTGCAGGCACATCTATGCCTGCCGAGATAGATGACCAATTGCCTAGGCCGTGATATTTGGCGCGCTCAAAGAAGCCTGATTCTTCTAAAGTTTCAACTAAGCTCAGACCTTCACCGGATTCTTCGGCGATCGATCTTGCATATCTACGCATTTGCTCTAGACACGCCTCCATAGTTAAGGTACTGTTTTGATCATAATCTTCATCCCCAGCTGTTGGTACAGAAGGCGTTTGTACCTTTAATGAAGGGACATAGCTAGATAAACAAGAAATGTAGATCGCTTTTGCTGGTAAAAACAAGCCTTTTGCTATTTGATCTATAGTTGTAGTCATTGCGGGCGGTAACTCTGTGTTTATCAAATGTTTGCTTCCAGCATTAAACTCTTCTGGGAGTGCAAATTCTAGGTTAGATCCGGACAGTGCATCGATCTCTGCCTTCCTGTCGTCAAGGTTTTTTTGAGCTAGCGCCAGGACATCTTCGACCTCTTGGTTCGATAAATTTGAATCACCAGTTTGCAGCCTGTTTCTTATCGCCCTTAGTGAACTGGCTAGCTCCGAACAATCTTCTGGGTCGACGGAACCTAAGTCAGAAGAAGATGCGCTTAGATTTTCCAATTCTTCACAAATTTCAAAAGGTATGTACGTGCCAAGTACACCGAAATAGTTAACGATCGCCTCGTCGGTATTCAAATCTGATGATAGGCCATTTTTCTCGACCATCCTCCGCATCATTTGCATACCGGCTGCGTCGAGAGGTTTTCCTCTGAGAAGGTGACAAAGTTCTCTGCCAGTTGTCAGTTGCGAAATATCATCAAAGTAGTCCTTTGCCTTCTCTTTGTTCCCGCTGGTTATGCCTGTATTTGTTAAAGCATCTGCCAGGGCCTTGTTCATTATAGGCGTAGCACTTGAGCCGGCGGCAATGAATTCTTCTAATTGTTCTTCGCAGAAAGGAAAAGCTAATTTGTCTATCAGTGTACGGACGAAGGTGCAAAGTATCCTGATTAAAATCTCTTTGAATCTGTTCTTCAGAAATTTCCAGAGGCCTCCGTACCACCCTAAAATAGGTATCTTTGGAAAAGGAGGGAGGTAAAGGTTCGGCAGCTTAAATTCAAAGGCTGGTAGACCTATGCACTTTAGATAATCACATAGAAGAGATTTCAGGTCTACTTTGTCTATAAATTCTTTGTACAAATCTTCCAACGTGCAAAGTTTTCCAAAGGCATTAAGCGCCTCTTCTTCGTCAAAAGTGTTCTTCTTGGAGTCTTCATAATTTTTAGCAGATTGGTCAACCCACTTCATTGCTGGGTCTTTAAAGTTTTTCGTGGCCCAATCTTTAAACGCTTCTGTCAAGCCTTCATCATCTTTTTCCAAGTCTACAGCTATACCAGAAGTGTAGCTACCTACTAGTGAAAGTGCTATGCCCTTTTCAGAATCTATGCCCAACTGAGAACAAGACATCCTTTTATCATCCCAGAATGACTTAACAAACCCTTTAAAAGTTGAAGGAAACGGATTTGTCATCTTTCCAACATTGCTAATATAATTTACAGTTCTAGGCCTGGACAGTGATTCAAAAGCTTGAAGCTCAGCGTGTTGTGCTTTCGCATCTTGATCGAACGCGTCAAACGATACTTCTAATTCGGCGAATGGGCGGCCTTGGCCAAGATCACCGAAAAACCCTGTCTCTTGAACTAACAAGGCGATGCTCGTGATATCTTTTCCGTTTTTGGGTCCAAGGTCTTCGGTCGTGACGGATGTTTTGAATCCTATCCTAATCATCACTCTTTCTTTTGCATGCTTCTCTAGAATTTTATCGATAGGCATGTCATTTGAGTCCAATACTTTGGGATTGTTTAGCAGTTCCTCCATTTGAGAAACGACCCTTTTTAGAAGCTGAGCCTCGTTTTTTGGCTTGAAGTTGCTCCCTCTTATGAATTTTATTGCTTCTTTCTCTATAGTGCGCGCTGCTTCTGATAGATCTTCAGACGCTGTTTGAATTCTCTTTTTAAATTCCTCCCACGGCATCAAAATCTGACCAAAACCTTTTTTAAAATTTGCCTCAACCTCTGCAGGTGAAGCGTTATCTTCATCAAGATTTAAATCGTTCAACATTGCGTTAAGTGATTCTGCGGAAGTGTCGACTCCATAGTCGCCCCAAAAATCTAATTCTAAGATCGGGGACCCAGTATCGACTAGTAATTTAAGGGCTTTGCTGGTATATTCATAGTCGTCTGTGATGCCGCTAAGACCATATAAGCCCGGGAATGCGTTATTGAGATTGAATGGACCCATGGGTCCCATGTCCACAGTTGTAACGTCTAGAGACTCCTGTACTTTCTCCCTGAGGGCCCGGGCGAATTCTCTTCGTTTTTTCTGAGCATGTACTTTATACTCTTCGTAAGTTCTCCTAGCTTGTTCTGGGTCTGAATTTTCGCATACCTTAACGTTTGAAGTGCGAGCTTCTGCTGCAAGGTTCTGTTGCATTGTGACCAGTTCTGTTCCTTGTTCCGGATCGTCTCCGTATACTATTAGATCAAGCTTGTGTCGATTTATTTCTAGGAGGGCCCTATATTTGTGTCCCGGGCGCAAGGATGGAGTACGGTACTCTATGAATTTTATTAATGGTTCCGTCGTTTCGCTGGATACTTGGCGCCACGATTGAGCCGAACCTTCCTGCATCTTATCCAGCATATCTTGCGTTGTTAAGACCCAAAAGTCCTGCTTCCTAAAGACGCCCTCTGCTAGTGCGCGTTGCATCTTTGATCTCAAAGCATCCATGGATGCTTTGTGGTTGGTAATAAGGGTTGAAATTGATTGTTCAAATTCTTCCCGAGATGCAAACGATCTTGGGTGACTTGGCCCTGACTGATCAGTGTCCAGAGAATCTTCCAATCTTTTTATTCTATTTTGAATTAATTGCTCTTGCAATTCGTATGCTTTGTAAAGCTTCGATGATCGGACCCTTTCTGTTGAAATTTCAAGAGGAAATGAGCCATTATGGTCTGGCGAATATTCGTCATGATTTATCTCATATGTCGACAAAAATGTGGCGTCGTCTAAGATGAAATTCCAAACCTTCGGCTTGTTATAGAAGTCCAATACCTCCTTGAGCGCCAGATCTTCTATTTCGATCACCTCTGCGTCCTGGTGTGTAGGCAGGGGGCCCGCTGAGGATAATTCAAAGTTTGTCTCGTAAAAAATACCTATTCTATTTTCGTCAATAATAAAAGGCTTGGACGTAGAAAACGGATCTGGATAGAAAAAATTGTTCATTCTTTCTCTCAATTCAGTGGGCCCTAAAAGCGCGACGTCTCCAAATTCTTCTGTCTGGTTTACCACTATTCTGGAAGGTGAAATTAACATGCTTGTGTTTTCCCAGGAAACCTTATAATCTATGCCGCGGTATGGTATCAGTTCATCGAAGCGGATTCCAGATATGTCTCTTATCCAGTCCTTATATGAGGGTGCTTGGGCGATGTAAGCTTCAAGTCTAGACGCGTCGTTTTGCCGCGTGGCGATGCGAGACTCGGGATTCGATGGGTTGGTGCGCAAAATGTAGCCGCGGTCGGCCAAGTTAGAGCGCGTCGAGCGGGTAGCCAAGCGCCAGATGGCTTCAGGGACAATGTCAACGATTTTATCTGATGAATTGAATAAATTTCTATCGTGTACATAACCATCGTTTGAAATAATGGTTTGTGGCCTCCAGCCATGCAGCACTGCGAGGGTCCCTTCTCCCAGGGATCCAAACTCTTCATCGTATGAAAGGATAGACAAAGAGACCTCGGATTCTACAATTGCTTGATATTCCGATGAAGGCATGCTCTGGAAACCAACAGTCTCTTGTATTATTTTTCTTGTTGAGTATTTCTCAAACAAATAATTTGTAATTAAAAACCTATTTTCGATCTGGAAAGTCGTGATAGCGGACTGCAAGGGCAAGTCAAACAAGCACGCTGTCTTTAGGTCAGATCCGAGGCCGGTTTGACAATCAAACCAATTCTGCCGGTCTAGTGGAATTTCTGGACTGAACTCATAACCTTCATTGTTTGAGTTATCTGAAATTACTCTACCGTTGCTTATTTCTTTTATCAGCCCCAGTGCCACTTTAACAGCTAAAATGTCGCGCCCTACATCGCCGACTGATCTGGGCACAAAGGACAGAGTCGAGGAGTTATGTTGAATTTCTATTTTAAAAGCCATTGTGAATCTTTTTTCCTTCTTTTACTTAGTTGGTGGTATTATATCTGCTCAAAATGTATTTGGTCGATGATGGTTCCAGGTATGTCAATTCTTGCCCGGGCAAGTTTAAGAACTTCGAATAATAAATGCTAAATATGTCTTTCATGTCCGATAGTTTTTTAAATACGCCGGCGATCTGAGAGACAAAGTCTGGCGCTGTTGGGCCGGCTGGGTTTACTCTTATACTATTTTCCACCACAGTGTTCAACTCAGCTTGAGACTTTGTAATTGAATGCATTATCTCCAAGTTGTCTTGAAGAGCCTCGAATATTGATTTTATACATTCCACTAGGTTGTCACCTAGTGGAATGGGCTGTTGGTTACCAAGAGTGCCATTTCCCGCCATGAGGTGAATTCTTGGCTTCTCCTTGATAAGATAACCATTTGAATCAATGTCGACGCCGGACTCTTTACCGGCGATGATTTTAATGTCTCTTCTGGAGTGTAAGCGTATTCTGTCAGCTTTCATCATTATTGCGGATGTGGGCCCCAGGTCTGTCTTAAATCCTCTCTTGGCTATGCCAAAGTAGTCGTCGATGTCGGACATTTGAGTTATGTAAATTCTGGCTGCGTCCATTAAAACTCCGGGATGCCCGGATTGATCAGACAAAAAAGAGGCTTTAAGCTTAAGAGAGTTCGCAGTAGTATAGATCGGAGGTAGGTTGTTGGGCCTTTCAAGTTTAGACATATCCATTGGGTAAGGGGCCCCAGACCCCACAACGATGTCTATGGCGCCGGCGCCCATGTAATCGGAATACCCAGACACTTGTGAGATCGAGTCCTCATCTATGGACTCAAACTCTTTTATTCCTCTAGGTCCTGCTCCGAATGGGTCGCGATCTCGTCCAAGAACAATTCTTGCGTTGTTGTCGACTTTGCCTGTAATGAGTTCATCGCCAGTACGGAGAGACGGAAGCGGAGCGGGTTCGTCTAATCTCCTCTTACCTTTTCCGTTGAATCCCTGCTCAAAAGGTAAATGTATGGTATAAGCTTTTGATGGATTCTCTTTTTTTTTGAATGAAGACATGTCTTAATTTCTCCCTATTTCTCTCAAGTGATTATAACTCCGTCGTCTAAAATTTCTAAAACCAAACCGGTGGCCATCGTTGGCATAGATTTTGTAAATTTTACTTTACAAAAGCCGCCTTTGTCAATACTTTCTCCGATAGCGGTATAATAATACATACGAGGATATAAGTTTATTTTTAAAATCTCTTTAAAGAGTTTTTTGTTTGTATCTTCTATTTTCTTATCTATCTCTTTCATTTTTTTCTGGTTGTTTTCTGCGGACACATTCTCATAATCGTCATACAGTTTGTTTTGTTCTCGTAAGATGCTCCAATCCGGTAGGGGAAAAAGGCCAGTTATCTCTGGTATGTGAATTCTACATTCGACAAAGTGGGCCGCGGCGTTTGCTTTGTTGACGTTTTTGTGATTTAGCAACTCTTTAAAAAAGGCGCTGTCTTCTGGGTACATCATTACAAATTCGTTCATCGTAACTCTTCTACTAAAAAGATTGTATCCGAACAGCTCTTCTTTATCTGACCTTAGGCTTTGATGAGTCGATTTTATTTTGTCCAGCATCGCGCGGATCTTATCCACAGGATTTTGAACGTTGTCGTTGTTATATATCGCATCCCGGTGGCGGCCGTCAAGGGTAATGTTTACTATGTCATCTAGATTAGTTTTTTTCGTCATCTTCTGAAATGCTTGAGTCATTTATCATTTCAAACAACTCTCGCTTATCCTCTTCTGTTATGTTCTCTGCGGTCTTCTCGTTTTTTTGAAGGAGCGCGGCTAGCTTAACCAACTGTTCGTTGGATCTTTGAAGTGTTTCAAGATATTTTGCAGCGACCAAGCCAAGTTCTCTGTGACGGTCATCGCCGGTCTGCATAAACTTCATCAGGCTCATCAGAAGCGTCTTTGTCGCGGCTCTGTCGTCTGTTACGTTAGACGTTGCTTGATCGATGTAGTTTTGTAAATCTTGTTTCTTCATACTTTATTAAATAGCATAGACGTAAAATTATGCCCTATCCCACTTTCCTTTAAAAACCCTATATTTTTCTCTCAACTTGTTTAAATTGTTTACGACCTGTTTCGTATTCAAACCTGTCAACTCTCTAAGATAAAGGTACACAGCTTTCTTGTTGAAAATTTCGATGTCTTCAATGTTATGCATTAAGACTTTTACAGCATCGAGAACAAGCTTCTCGCTAGTCTTTAAATTACCTGTGTCCCATTTGTCTATTTGACATAAAAGTTGGGCCCAGAACTCAGCCTGTGCGCGCAACTCTACATAATCGTCCACGTCAGACTTTGTGCCCAGCGAATCGGGGCCCCCTGATTGCACGAGCGTTTCATAAGAAGACTCTCTTTTTATTTTTTTTGAATTCTGCTTTACTTTGTGTATAAACCAATTCTTGGTTACGACAGAGAAATATGAAAACGCCTTTGACCCTTTGTTTGGGTCATACTTGTCAAGAATGGTTGTCAACCAAATTTTACAGTCATCTCTTAAGTAATCTATGTTCGGTAAATTATTAAATTTATAGGTAAAGATTATCTTATTAACCATCTCATCGAAGGCTGGTTGAATTAAAGAAATGTAAAGTTTAGACTTTTCTTGTCTGCTAACGGACAGAGCGTATTTTACAATTGCGTCTTCGTGTACCTTTGTGAAATAATTATTTTTTGTACGCTTCCTTCTCTTACTCTTTGGTCTCGTCTCCAAGGGGCACCTCCTCTTCGTTGTCACCTTCGTTAAGAATCAGATCCAGATTATCCAATTGGCTTGATAGAGTACTCGCATGGTCTATTAACCCCTTAAGTGTTTGATCCCCGTAAAACATTTCCATCTCGTGAATACTTGACAAGTGAGAAGAAAACTCACTTACAGAAGAGTATACTTGTTCTATTTCTTCGTTTATCGCCGCTACAGACTTTAGCAGCCATCTTATATATAACGCAAACAACAAATTAAAAGCTGCAGACGCTATGAATACCCAGAACCACATTTTACATCTCCCTCGATTTCAGGGCTTTTTTATCGGAGCCTACTTCTTTTTTCGTTGATTCAATAAATTCTTTCACAACCGACCCAAGTCTTTGGGGCACACTTCCCATTGCAGACTTTGCGGCCCCCAAACTTGAGGGTACCCGGGTAACATTAGGTGATGCGCAAGATTTACAAGCTTGAGATTCGTAAGACATCGAATGTCGTGCTTCAAACTCAAACTTACACTCGTTGCAGTGGTACGTATATACCGGCATTAATCTGATCCTGACGTATTATTCACTTCAGGGTTGAACGTGTCTTCTCCAACTGAAAAAGCAGGTGGATTATCTACTGTCAGTGAACCTGAGTTATCACAGTTGAATTCAAAAGACCTCAACACCGGTGTGATGTCTGATTGTTCTAATAGGGATTTTTGCAGCGCCATCATGATGGCTCCCATTGCTTGATTACTAAGTTTCATTACTTAATTTCTCCTTCCAATTTTCTATCATTTCTTCGAGCATTGACTCAAAAGTATATTCTGGTACCCAGCCTAAAACATCTCGCGCTTTAGAGGAGTCTCCCTTAAGATATTTAAGCTCTTCGGGTCTCATAAATTTTGGATTTTGTGTCACGTATTTTTTATAATCCAAGTCCAATTTCTTGAAAACCACATCGCAAAGATCCCTGACTGAGTGTGTTCTCCCTGTCGACACAATAAATTCATCCGGTGTTTCGTGATTTACTATTAAATTCATTGCCCTAACATAGTCCTTAGAATGGCCCCAATCTCTGAATGAATCCATGTTTCCAAGTTCTAGCTTATCTTTTAGTCCCAGCTTAATTTCTACAGCGCGTTTGACCACTTTATTAGTTACAAAATTGGTACCTCGTCTTGGTGACTCGTGATTAAACAAAATACCATTGCACGCGTGCAACTTGTAGGCATGCCTATAATGTCGCACCAGGTTGTAGGCTAGCAGTTTTGCGCACCCGTAAGGACTCACTGGTGTCATAGGGGTTGTTAATCTTTGTATCCCGTCGTCATCAACAGAGTTCCCAAACATCTCTGATGAACTAGCTTGATAAAACCTTGCTTCTGGGGACATCGTTCTATATGTCTCCAACATGTTTAGCACCCCTAGTCCGTTAGTTTGTATTGTGAAAGATGGCACATCAAAACTTATTCTTACGTGTGACATCGCTCCAAGGTTATAAATCTCATCTGGTTGAGACTCCTTGAAAATCCTGACCAAAGAAGGCACATCTAAGAGGTCTCCGTAATATGTCTCAATTTGATCGGTAATTTTACTTATTCGGCTGTCTTGGTTTTCTGCGACGGAGTGTCTTCTGATCATTCCGTGCACTTCGTAGCCTTTTTCTAGCAAGTGTTCTGCTAGATAACTACCGTCTTGGCCGCCTAAGCCGGTAATTAATGCTCTCTTTTTAGTCATTGTTTTTTTCCTTTTCTTTTAAAAAAATTACACATGGTTTATCTTTTACCATCTTGTTGAATCTGAAATAAATTTCTTCATAGTTGTCACTTGTGGCCATTAGCGTAAATGGCACCATCGGCTCGTCATGGCCGTATGCCACCATGTCCCACAGCTCATACTTCATTGTCACCATCCAAAAACGATTTGTCTCTTTCTACTCCGTAATAGGGACCAGACTTTACCTCGTATAAAATTGTTTCTTCTTCTAGGACCTCAAAACTGTGGCCGGCTCGAAAGACAATCGCGCAGTCGCCTGAGTTTAGGACTGTTTCGTGTATGGGTTGATCATTAACGTCCCAGAAATTTGCGTGAACGGATCCTTCTAAGATTATCCAAGCTTCCTGAGTGTAGTCGGTTATTCTTTCTAGTTTGTTGTGCTTGTGTGGCTTGAACGTCATTCCTTTTGGCATAGATTTTGCGCAGATTTGAATATATTCATCTGATGGGCAAACGTCAACCCTGGAAGATGTTATTTCTGATTTGCGGTTGATTGCTAACAATAAAAGATCAGGGTCTTCTTTTGAATAAATTAGTTCTGGCATTTTGGCCTCCAGGCTACGATTGAGTATCCATCTACATAAAAGCTACCAATTTGGCTTCTTTGTGCTTTAATTATTTCTATCTTACCACTGGTCTCTAGATCTTTTAAATGGTTATAAAAGTTTCTTAAATAATTCCTTTCGCGGAAGTATTCAACACTTAGATGATCTAAGAGATTAGATTCGGGATCCAGCAGCTCTGCAATTGGTTCCACGTGCAAACAAATAGATGGGTTTTGCTCAATTAGATAATCTATGAAATCAGTATGGTCTTCTCCCACCTGCTCCAATGCTGCAAACGTATAGACGGCTGAGGATTCATCAAGTTTAAGATTGTGATCTATTTCAAAAAAGTTAAAGTTGTGACCTTGGATGTCTTTGCCGTGTAATTTATTTATTTCTCTAATCGTCTCCTGAGATGAGGTTGCCCAATCTAGTCCGTACAGTTTGGCTGCAGGACTGACTTCTTCTGCTCTAAGCAGATTGTGAGCTGTGCCGCAGCCAAACTCGTAGATAGAAGTAAACCCTGACATGTACTTCTCGAATAGCCAAAATTGCAGAACCTGTGCCATGTTGTACTCAAAGTCTTCCGATATGGGTTTTATGAACTTTCCTTTCCATCGTACATGGGGAAGCTTACCGAAGTACTTCGGTTTTATTGACTGCTTAACCTCATCTCGGTTTTCAGCCCAACCATGGATCCAATCTTGCTCTCGGTGTGGGCCGGCTTTTCTTAGGCCTGCAGAAATGCTTTTCAAAATGTTTAGTACTAAAAAATCTTTCTCTCTCTCCTGCACCTCTTCATACTCGAAAATGAATCCGGAGATCTTCTCTTTCACAAAAGAAGATAATTCTTCTCCAAAAGCGCTTTCGAAATCTTGTATTGTTATTTTTTTAATCATGTAATTTATACCACCTCAATGTTTGTTTTATCCCTGTTTCTAAATCGACTATGTTAGGGCCATAGCTTGGAAATTCACTTCGAAATCTATCCATCGAAAGACCTACTTTGTTTGGGGCGCTTGATGTTGCGGATGATTTTCTGGTTCCTTTTTCTACTGGAACCTTAAAGTTTTCGGCGATCGTTTCTGCGAGACTATGAATGCTAATTTCCTCGGTGTCTCCCCCTACATTATAAACACTTTCCCTTCCTCTTAAAAGTATTTTTAGCAAAATCTCACAACAATCGGTTATGTACAAATAATTTCTGATTGACTTGCCCTCATCAAACATCTTTATTTTCTTATCATCGACGGCTTTGAAGACAAATTCTTGAAGCACGCGTGTGTCTGATCTTGAAGTGCCTGGGCCATAGGTAAGTGCCACTCTTGCCGATTTAGCTTCTACTTCGGAACTATCATTGTATTCCTTACACAACACTTCGCCAGCAAGTTTAGAAATGATGTAGCACGCTCGGTTGTTGGACATGTCTATTCTTCCAGAGAACTCTTCAGTAGTAGGATATTCATCTGGGCTGCCGTACACTTCGCTGGTACTCAAGAACAGAAACTTAACTTTGTTTTCCTGTTCTCTCCTAAAGTGGTCGATCAGAGATCTCACTCCTATTATATTTATCATCGTTGTTTTTATCTTGTTCTCTAAAAACCTAGATGGTTGTCCGTATCCAGATGAGAAAATTATTATATCGACATCTTTGATTTGAGTCTCCCCAAATGGCAGTGAGCAGTCCCAAGAAAAATAGGTCACGTCGGGCCTGGAAGTTAAGTGAGACACTCTGGCTGCTCTCTCTACGGGACTGTATGAAGTCAGAAGTAGTTTTATCTTGTAATCCAGCGCATCGTTCAAGTGACATAAAAAGTCCGCTAGAAAACCACCTATCAAGCCGTTGGCGCCGGTAATGATCACTGTTTTGCCTTTTAACTCTGGAAAGTTATCCGCATGTATTAAGCGAGTGGTCTCTTCTTTTATCACTTCGTAATTGTATTTCATAATTTCTTCTCTATTTCTAATGATGTTAGACCTAAAACTTGACGGTGTTCAGTAGCAGTTCCATAGTTGTCGCAAAAGAGTCTAGGTATTCCTATTTTTTTATTTAAAATCGGATGATTGTAGTTCATCGCTATATCATTTATTTTGTCACCAAAAGCTCCGATGGTAGAGTTCTCCTCAACAGTGACAACCTTACTGTGCGTTCTCACTACTTCTGCGATTAAATCCTGAGCTCTCTTAGATAATGGTTCGATTGTAGGGCTATAAACTACTGTATAGTTTTTTATGTTTGGGATCTTCATAACTTCTTGTAGTAGATGCCCTGTTACAAAGATTGCGGTTGCAGCTTTCCCCGCGTTTAATACCTGGCACTCATAAGGTTTAACCTTCGTCTCTTGAGTGTGTTCATCTTTTGACAATTTAAAGTACTTGGGTCGGCCGTTGGACCAAGAAGAAAGCATCAAAGAAGTGAACTCGTCAGAGTTCCCTGGAATGAACAAATCGATGTTTGGCAAGGATCTTAAAATCGAGATGTCTTCATAGCAATGATGAGTGCATCCTAGGTGTGCGTAATCAAATGACGAACCAACAGATACTATGGTCACATCTAAGTTCTGGTAGCACAAGTCTATCTTTATCTGCTCAAAGGCTCGTTCAACACAAAACGGGGCGATGGTATGCACGACGGGTCTGAAGCCCTGTGAGGCTAACCCTGCTGCCATGCTGACCATAGATTGCTCGCAGATACCCGTGTTGTAAAACCTGTCTGGGTACCTTTCTTCAAATTCTTTTAAGAGGTAGTGGCTTATGTCTCCAATTAAAACCACAAGCTTATCATCTTTCTCTGCAAGAGAAATTAGATTTTCTGCAAATCTTTTACGCATCTTCAAGCTCCTTTAGCAAAATTTTAAGCTGATCGTCGCTTGGGGGGCCATGGTGCCAAGCGAACATGTTGTCTTCCATTGACCGGAAGCCTTTTCCTTTTATTGTTTTACACACCAGACACAGCGGGCTATCTTGTTTCTTCAGTTTTAATTTTATTTCTTTTTGATCATGACCATTGCACGTTTTTACAGACCATCCGAATTGCTCTATCTTTTTTTCGATTGCTTCCATGGGTAAAGATCTTGCCTGTGAGTTGTTGTCATCCACCAAGCAAACCAGGTTATCTAGATTGAGATTGTTAGCTAATAAGAACGATTCCCAGATTGTTCCTTCGTTTGACTCCCCGTCGCCGATTAAGCAAAACACTCTGCCCGGGCAATTGCTTATCTTTTTTGCTAATGCAACACCTACAGCCATCGGTAGGCCATGGCCAAGGGAGCCAGAAGAAGAATAAATCTCTTTCATCTTTCCAGAGTGAGGATGTCCTCCGAGCCGGCTATCGTATTTGCAAAATGTATTCAATTCTTCTTTTGGAATTATTCCCATCTTTGCGAATACCGAATACAATGCCAAACAGCCATGGCCTTTGCTGAGTATGAAAACGTCTTCATCTCTTATATCTTTATAGATTGTATAAACAATTTCTACGATTGACATTGCCGACGGCATGTGGCCTGCTTGGGCGTTGTGCGAAGTCTCAAGGATCATTCTTCTTATTTCTTTTGTTTCTTTGTTCACTACGCTACCCTCTTTTGCCGTAACTCCGGTTTAAGTAATCTACAGTCATTTCTGGATTCATGTAAATTGCTGCAGCTGCAACATTCGAATCTGTGCAAATAATGTGATTGCATCTTGAGAGCAACTTTGTTTCTATTAACACTTCTTCTCCATGGCCCGGGCCAGTTGCTGAAGTTAAGCAAATTGGATCTTTGGAAAAATATTTGGGCATTCGAACTGACGGGTACACTATCACCTTCTCTACTTCTTTATTAAAGTTTGATATTATCTCACCTATTGCTTCATTGTTGTCGGAAGCGATGTATAAGCTTACTTTTTCTTTTGTACTATCTAAATAAGATTTTATCGCATTCAAATATGCTGAAATGGGCAGAGCTTTATGAGGGTACTCCATCTTTTTATCTGTTCCTCTTACATGAACCGCTAAAACCCTTTGACCTTGTATAAAATGCTCCTTATAAAAGTTTTCTATCTTTGCTGATGTTTCTTTTCTTATCTTCACATTGTCGTCTATCACTTCGAATACTGCTGTCCTGTGTACTTGCTCAAGGTCAGTTCCAAGTATGTCCCATAAAGCTAGCGGCTCATATGTACAAACACTTTTAATTAGAAACTTGTTTTCGAGATTATCATCGAGTTCGCCGACCATAAAAATGTCTGCTACGTCATTCTCCGAAGCTTCTGCTTCTGAGATGGTGTGAGGATTAAGTGGTTCAAAATAGTAGTTCCACGGATTGGTCGACCCGTTCCATCCCTCTTTTGACCAGTAAAGGTTTTGGCAGTGTTTCATCCCAGGTGTGTTATTGTATGAGTCCGCGGTTGATTCTTTTAAGAAGTTGTTCTTATCCAAAACTGTCGCGTCGCTAGTTTCGAAGTATTCTCTCACTCCCGGTCTTCCGTGGTTAGGGTCTCGGCGGCCAGGGCCCCAACGCACCACAGGGATGTACCCGTTGTCTTTTGCCCATTTAATGTTATCTATTGTATGAAGAAAAATGGAAAAAAGACCATAAGGCCTTGAATCTATTATTAAAAACCTATTATCTGTATTCATTTTATTCCTTTATGTTTACGAATTCTATCTTAGACTCGGGGTTGAAGTATGCCGCGGCCGCGGCCAGGTTGGAATCAGTGCACACTAAATTATCGCACTTGGATAACAATAGGCAATCTATCAAAGCTTCTTGGCCAAGCTGCGCGCTAGCAGCCTCAGTCAAGCATACAGGTACTACGGAGTCATATGTCGACATCCTAGTACAAGTGTATACTACTTTTTTGTTCTTTGGGAAGGTTTCAAAAATCACTTTTATTGATTCGTTATTATCAGAAGCAATAAACAGAGTGGCTTCAGGGTTCTTGCTTATAAGGCGTCTAAGCTTCGCTAGATAGTCTTCTATGGTAATCGTTGGACGTTGGCCTATCTTCGACTCAGAGGCTTTATCTGTGCCTCTTATGTGTACTCCAATCATGTTATTGGAAAAATGTTCTCTTGCGAAGCTCTCGACCATGGTCGTGATCTGTTTTGTCGGGTGTATTGACTCTCTAATAATTTCTCCAACTTTCCTCCTGTGTTGCAACAAGCCATCGCTGTTTAAATAACAGTGGGTCCACAGGTTCAGTGGTGTGTAGCTATGTAAATTGTAGATTAAGAATTTATCATTCAGTGTAGCGGGGTCGAGGTCATGAAACCCAACCTGGAAAATGTCCGATTCTTCGTAAGTGCCGGCGAGGGCTGACGAGAGACTTGTACTTGACACCTTTTCAAAAAAATGCTCCCAGCATGAATAAGTTGGACTTAACGCTTTGGATGTATCTGCGTACAGACAGGGAGACTTTTCTGAATTTTTCGCTGAAGTAGAAAAGTTTGGAGAATCTCCAACATGAACAGGGTTGCCTAGCTGTGTGGCTTTTTCGGCTCCAGGTCTGTTTAAGTTAACATCTGTTCGGCCAGGGCCCCAACGCACTACCGGGACGTAATCGTTTTCTTTCGCCCACATTATGTTGTCAACAGTATGCAAGAAAATTGAAAACAATCCATAGGGTCTTGAATCAATAATTAAAAATTTTTTAGCTTCCATTAAAATATCCTTCAAAGGTCTGGGCCACACTTTTGCCAAAGATGTCCTTGTTTCGGTTGAAGATCAATTTTTCTTCTTCGAATCTTTCTTTACTGTTGGATTGCGAAGTTGAAAGACCTTTCGGGTTATTATAATACAAACCAAGAGCTTTTTCAAATTTTTTAAATTTGCATCCTGATCTTACCGCTCTTAACCACATGTCCCAATCTGCAGCGTACTTGAGAGTGGTGTCGAAGTTTCCCAAATCCTTATGTATCGATTTGCGCCACATTGGCATTGGCCCAGGTAAACATTTTATCATGTTCTCTTTGGAAAACTCAAGTCTAGAGTGTTCATACATTCTTTTACTTCTAAAATTAGACACATCTGACACTATCTGATCTACCTCATGGCAATCTGAATATACTAGGTCGCAATCTTCATCGACTGCTAGCAGCTTTGACATTTCCTCTAACTGAGTTGGTAACCTCAGGTCGTCGACATTTGCAATTGTTAGTATTTCACCTGTCGACATCTCTATGCCAAGGTTCATAGTCTCTTGTACTCCAACTCTAGTTGGTAGTTTGGTGTATTTTATGTTTGAAAACCTGTCTTCATAGCCTTTTATACACGATTCGTATTCCCCGTCCGGAGAATTCGCGTCGAGAATCAACAGTTCACACTTATCAAAGACGGTTTGAGACGTTATGTTTTTCATAAAATTCTCTATGTATGCGCTTGCCTTGTAAAGTGAGGTAATAATTGTGATTTTTGGTACTTTTATTGGGTCAATAAACAACTCTTTCGTCTCATTACCTTCGATAAACGTAGTAATCACACCCAATACCCCATTTCTCTTCTCTCTCAGTGTGGCAATTAGGTCCTCTGCCTTTGTTTCTCGGAACCATTTCTCGCTAGCAACGCCCAAAAGCTTGTTCGTGACGATCTTACAACCAAGAATCTTGGCCTCGACGACCAGACGGTTAAATGATTCAAGCCATTGTGGAAAAAAGATCAACTTTTCGACCCCAGATAACTCCTTGAAGAACTGTTTTTGAGGCAAATTAGGTATTGGATAGGCAGAAATTTGATTATCTTTACAAAACTTTACTGCTGCATGCATGCCTTTGTTGCGGTTTCCGGACTGCAAATAGGCATATTCTGTCTTTTTTTCGCTATTTGTGAAGGAATTTAGCAGTTCAAGCTGTTCATTTGACCACAAGTTACATGAAAGGTTTACAACCCTATCTAACAAAAGATTCTTTTGCAGCACCTCTGCGTGAATCTTACTCTGGCACAAAACTGCTCTTGCCTTATGAAAAAACTCTTGGTTTATTACCTGGCTTCGTGGAGCTATCATGTTTACGAATTTAGATGGATCGTTTGTAGCTACATACTTATGGTCGTGTTCTAGTATTATGTAGTCTAGTGATTTCAGTATTTCTTTCATGGGGCCCGTGAGGTTCATGAAATTTGATACTATGAAGGTAGAGTTCTTTCTGTCATTTAGTAGGGTACCGTCGACGAGGTGGGATCTTACTCTGGTGATGTTGTATTTGGTTTTTAATTCCTGTAGTAAGTTGTGGTTGTAAAGCTCCGCTCCGCCTAGGACTCCGTCTTCCAGGAAGAAGTCAGATACGAATGTCAGATCCTTCATCCAATAACTTCGACTTCTTGCTGCATGTTCATCCAGTCAATAACTTCTGGTTTTTCTGGTTGGACGCCCAGTGCTTCCACCATCATGTTCATTATTTTATCGCTACTGTGAGTTACTAACAGAGTCTCTTTTAAGCTGCGGGCCCAACTCTTGTACATACCATAATTTTTTATCATAGACCTTAACTGTGATTTGTACGAAGATTCTCTTGGATAGGCCCAAAAGCTTTCTTCTTCAATAATGTCTTTCCATTTTGCATGGTCTTGTACTTTTCTCAGATCATAATTAACCTTACAAAACAATTTCTTAATTTTCTCTTTTCCGCCCTCTTTGTATGGTGCAGTTAGAAAGTCTAAATGTCCGGACCAGTCGGTGGCAAGTACAGGCATGCCTGAGTATGCCGCTTCGAAGATAGGTAGTCCATAACCTTCTCCATGAGCCAGGTTGACGTAGGCATGTATGTCATCTCGATTATACAGAGAGTGAACTTCAGACTCCGTCAGGTCTCCATGCAAAAGATATACTTTACATTTTCTATCTTTTTTCTCAATTATCGATTTTAGATGTTTTCTTGTTCTTGACTTATCAATTATTGATCCGCCGGTGTGGCCGGTTTTGACAATCATACCCACATCATCGTTCTCAAATTCATCCAGGAACCATATAATCATGTTCTCTAAGTTTTTGCGGGCGCCGAGAAGAGCGACTGAAAGGAAATTAAATTTAGTAGTTATGTCTAGATCTAGTTGTGAAGACTCGACATTCTTTACCGGATAGGGTACTACTTCCACTGGGCAGTTACATTCTAACACTGTTGATGTTTGTGTTTTCTGGTTTTCTACTGCGTATGAAGTTTTTATAAAGCCGGATTTAGCATGTTCAGAAGGTACTACAATCTTGTCAATGCCGCGGTAAGTTTGTGCAAGCCAAGATGGAGATACTCTATCTGTTTCTATGCCGGCGGTGATGCATACAGAGTAACTTGCTTTCTTTTCAAATTCGTTAGGTATACCGATGAAAACCTGTGCATCGAAAGCTGGCCCTTGCCCTTGTTGATTCGCCTCTGTCACTACTCTCTGATAGTTCGAGATCGATTCTTCTATCAGAGTTCTTTCTTCGGAATCTTTAGTCATCCAACTAGTGGCTCCCCAATTTAAAGGGTTGGTGCACACGAGTACACCCTCCAAAGTGCTAAGTGATCTGAATACTAGTCTAGAGTGCTCTCCGTAACCAGATCTGGTTAAGATTGGTGCTTCTAATAAAATCCTCTTCATAACTCCTCCATTGTCCAACTTTTATAATTTTTTCTATCTTCCCAAGAACCATGGTGCTCTATTGTTCTTTCTATCGTTTCTTCCCATAGTCGATTATATTGATCCAAGCTATAGTTATCTAGCACGTGCTGCCTGCCTTTTCGGCCGAGATCGTCTCTTTGCTCTTTTGTTAATTGGTAAAAATTAGTTAAAGCTAAAAGAAAATCATCCTTATTTATTCTGTCCTCGTGAATGTATGGTACATCCTGTGAGCCGATTACAGACTTTGATGAAGGGTCAATGCCGTACCCAAACCATTCTTTGCCATCTGTAACCTGCTCTTGTAGTCCACCGGTCATAGTAACTATGATCGGTGTTTCTGTAGCTAGAGACTCCAAAGTTGCTAGGCCGAAGCCTTCCGCATCTGAAATGTTTATGGTACAATCAACTGCTGCATAGATTTTTGCCAGGCCTGGTGGTGGGAGTTTCGTAGTTGAAAACGCCAAGTTCTCTTTAGATAGACCCAATCGCGAAACAATTGATTGCAAGTCCTGGCCGTTTGGATCGTTCGGTTCAGTGTGCATAAGGAGCATTGCCTTGTCGTAGCCAACCTTGTCCAGGAATTCCTTGAACCAATAAATAAGTGTACCCGACTGTTTCCTCCTGGCATTGCGATTATTCCAAAAGAAAATCAACTTATCTTCGGAGTCTCCAAGAATTGTCTTTCTTACTTCTTCAGAATCGTTTGGCATCTTTTTGAAGATGTCTGTGTCGACCGTATGAGGAATCCTTACACATTCTACATTTGGAGCGACGGTTCGAACAATGTCATCGGTTACCTTGCTTATCGTGCACACTACATCATTTGAGTTATAAAAGTCTTCATTGTACATCGGGTAGGGGTAGTTATCCCAAACGTGATAATACACCATCGGACAATTAACCCTAACTTCGTTCTCTACGCCCCAGAGCCAAACGTAAAATCTAGGATCAGTCATGAACCACAAAAGATCAGGCTTGTAATCTCTGAGTACTGCCCTAATCGTGTTTGGATCTCCATAACCATCTACTGGTTTAATTAACCAATCTTCTTCATACGGCGAGACAGCATGTACTCTGTAGTCGTTATGTTTGATGGCACCCGCAAGACAAAGGAACTGGTACTTTCCAGTTTTTAGAAGGCCTTCGATCATGTATCTGGTTTGAGTGCCTACTCCCGATGGAGCTAATGGTGAATCCGCGATTATTAAAATTTTCTTTTTCTCTGTCATGTGCAATGCTCTGTGTTGTGAAACTTGCAATATTTGCAAGATAGGCGATTTTTGATGCTAATACCTTTTTCAATATTTATAACAGCGTTCTGTAGAACTTTTAAGGCATTTGTTGTTTTCTTTGGGCCTGAAGTTACCTTTACTGTTTCGATGTTTTCTTTCTTTGCTGTCCTCTTTAACAGTACAAAGTAAGTTTCTATGTCCTTTGGATCAATGTTATGCTTTTTTGAAAAGTAGTTTTTATAGTAAGTTAGTTGATAGGTGGTCATTGGAGCAGACTTCTTATCGTTACCCCAGCCCCACGAGCAAGTCTTCCAATCAATGATGTGGTGTTTGCCATCTGGGGTCTTAATTACCATGTCAATGAATCCCTTGAATTTCTTTCCATAAGATTCTATGTCTGACATGTCCTCCAATAGAGGCTCTTCTACAGATACGACGTCAAACTCTCCGAAATATTCTTTTACTGCAGGCACCAGTTGTTCACAAATCGGCTTGGCCTGTTTTCTCATGTCCGTTATCATGCTCTTGTTTAACTCATGACCATCTCTTTTAAGTTGAATCAATTCTTTTAAAAAGCTGGTTTCAAAGATTTCCATAGCATTTCTCGAATTATCAGGAACCAACTCTTCGCAAACTGCGTGAATAGCAGTTCCGAATGCAGTGTACTCGTTGCCTGAAAAGTATGGGAGTTTATCAACATAAATTAGTTTATGCCGGTGCGGACACTCTTTCCAGTTCTTTAACTCTGAAAAGCTTATTCTTCTTATTTCGTTTGTCATTCTATTTCTTATTTCTAGGTGTTCTTGTTCTTTTTGGTGCGGTTTTTGGAATCTTGGGTTGCGGCATTCTTATCTCATAGATCCACTGGCCAAAGTTAGTGTGGTCGTGATAGTCTGTGTTTGAAATTCTACATGTGGGCTTTGAAATCAATGACACCTTTCCCTTTAAGTCTTCTGGTATCAAGTCTTCCACGTTCTTGTCATATACTAGTTTCGGATCTGCAGAATACTTTCGCATGTTGCAGCTGATTGTTATTGTTACTTTCGATTCTTCTACTTCTATTTGTTCGTTGAAAGTCATTTGGTCTCTCCATTTTGTAAGTTTAATAGGTTTACAATCTTATTATACAACAGGGGACTAACATTTTTCAACCTATTTATGTCCTCTTTCATAAAAAAAGCTTCAAAACCGTTCGCGAAGTATTCTCTTAGGGACGTTACAGCATAAGGCGAATAAAATGAATTTACAGTATAGACTGATAACATTGGGTATCCAAGCTGCAGGTATAACATTTCGTCAAATCGACTGTCAAAGTCAACATTCATGAAATCTGTCAGTTCGACGGAATACCCTTCATCTTTTAGAGTTGACCATAATTGTTTTCTTTTATTTAGAAACTCTTTTTCGATTTTGCCATCTCCATAAATCATGTTCCCGTGGTTATCTTCCACACAGTGAGCCACCTCGTGTATCAAATCATCAAGCATAGAATGTTCAGAGTCGCACTCATTGGTCACGAAAATAGAAGAATCTTGATACATAGCGTTAAGGTCTCTTTTTTTTAGTTCTGGAAATTGTCCTACGTAAATTATGTCTAAGTCCCTTATCAGGTACGAAGGTACTGACTTGAAAAGCTTTTTCACGATGTTTTTCATTTCTACGCCTTTAGGGAGAATGTCCTTAACAAAGACCTCCACCCCGTTAAAAGTGAAATGATTAGATGTTTTTTGTTTTATGAAATTAATTCTCGACATTTTCTTCGGGCACTTTCAACTCCTGGAAGTGCTGTACGTCGTTGAGTGCCTGAGTATATCCGTTTACCCAGTTCTCTTCGGCAAGGGCAAGGAGAAATTCGGGAAACTCTTTAGAAAAAACGTCGATGACCTGCTCCACTGTTATGTCTTCCGAGTCAGGGTTTGTCTTGTTCCCTACATAATTAACTATTATTTCTTTGAGTTCATTCTCTGTCGGTACCTTTTCTTGCAATAGGCTTGTTTTGTCGTTTGTGTCCATCTTATAATAGCGTCGCGGCGATGCTAGCCACCTTTGAGCGCTCTCCTTTCAATAGTGTAATGTGTCCTGTCAGCGATTGTTCTTTTAATCTCTCTACCACATACGACAGTCCGTTATTAGTCGCGTCGATGTAAACATTGTCAATTTGCTCAATGTCACCTGTTAATACTATTTTAGTACCTTCTCCCACTCTTGTCAAGACTGTTTTTATTTCGTGCTGCGTCATGTTCTGAACTTCGTCTATTACAATGAACGCGTTGGAGATCGAGCGGCCGCGGATGAAAGTCATGGCTTCAACCTCTATTTGCCCCTTTTCCATATAAAGTTCTAACGTGGCTTTGTCATCCCCCATGAGAAATTGTAAATTATCTTGTATTGGTGCTAGCCATGGCAACATCTTGTCTTCCATGGTACCCGGCAGAAAGCCAATATCTTTACCTACCGGCTCTACTGGTTTAGTGACTACTATCTTCCTATAGGTTGATTCTGAGGAGAATGTCTGCTCCAGGCCGGCGGCGAGTGCCAGCAAGGTTTTGCCCGAGCCGGCCTTACCGACCAGAGAAACTACTGGGATCATCGGATCCATTAAAAGCTCAATCGCGAACTGTTGTTCTTTGTTTCGTGCGAGGGTGTTCCACACCTTCCTGGTGGCGTTTGTTATCTTCCTGAGCGGGGTATCGTAATTCACAAATCTAGCTAGTGCAGTTTTCTTGTCATTACTGTTGGAGATCAGCATTACAAATTGATTTGGACACAGGTAATGTTCTTTTTTATCCATAGTGATGGGTTCACCAGCATAAAACCTGTCGATTTCCTGTTCATCCACCAAAATTTCAGTTCTACCTGTGTACAAGCCTTCTGAGTTTTTCACGACTTGTTCTGCTTGGTAATCTTCAGTCATTAAACTCAAGGAGTCGCATTTAACTCTCATGTTTATGTCTCTGGAAACCACTACAACTTTTCGTGATGGGAGTGCAGCTTCTTGTTCAGATAAAGCGGTCGCGATAATCTGGTTGTCTGGATCTTCAAGGTCGAGATCGTCCGGTAGACATAAAGGATTATAAGAACTTACTCTTATTAATCCAAGTCCTTTTTCGATTCTGACTCCTTTCGCCAGAGACCCTTTGGACCTCAGTTCATCTAACTTCCTGATGATGGCGCGAGCTTGAGAGCCGACAGAATCTTGTCTCTTTTTATGCTTGTCTATTTCCTCCAGCACTTTGAGGGGCACAACTATATCATTATTTTTGAAAGAGTTAATGCATTTTGCGTCTGTGAGATAGACACTTGTATCTAGAACGTATGTTTTTTTAGCCAAAATGGATCCTTTTCTTAAGATTGTATCAGAATTAAATAGATTTTTTATTAATTTTTATAATTTTTGTTGGCATCTTTTTGTAAACTATTTTATATTCGATGGGCATCGCGGTTGGTGTTTTAGACAGCTGTAAGCTTTCGAAGTATTTATTAGTTTTTTGTTCTGGTGGCGGGTTCAATGCCGGTGAAGCCAAAGTAAAAATGGCTGTTAAAAACAAAATCATTGTTTTCTCCTTTTCAGAAATTTATTATTTTAGTGGTATTTATAATATGACCATAAAAAATAAAGTACTTTTTCTTATTGTCGCGGTGCTGCTGTGTAGTTGCAGTGTCGCGAGTTTAAATAGTAACGCATTACAAATGCCGACGAAAAGTTTCGTAAAAATAATTCATACTGTTGAAATCTTCTCTTGTTCTGACCCAAACGACAAACTTTGTCCCGTTGGGCAGTATTTGTCTACTGGTAGTGGCATGGCCATTAATTTGTTCCGTAATGAAATGACTGTCCTGACCGCGGGACATGTTTGCGAGACCAAGTATACTAGCGCAGTTCAAAAGGCAGTTCAAATAATTCAAGTGTTAGATCACTTAGGTAACATGCACCAATCTTGGCCAATCTTAATTAGTCATAATGACCAGGCTGGGAATTCTGACCTTTGCTTGTTATGGGTACCCACTCTCGATGTTAAGAAAATAAATTTTTCAACTGATGAACCAAAAGTTGGCGATGAGCTAGCTTATGTGGGGGCGCCCATGGGGATCTATCACCCACCTACAGTGCCGATCTTTAAAGGAATTTACAGCGGTCTAATAGACCCATCCTCAGCGATAATTACGGCGCCTGCAATAGGTGGGTCTTCTGGTGCTGCGGTATTAAACCGCAGAAGAGAAATAGTTGGTGTTATCTGGGGAGCCAATCCAGAATTTCATCACGTCTCAGTTATGACCAGCCACAAGTCATTTATGCTGTTTTTGAAGAACGTTAGGAAAAAGGTTATTGCAGCGAATTCTCAATAATATTCAACAATTATTCTTTGTCTTAGAGAGATTCCGTCTGCTCCTCCGCCTGGGTGTGAGTGGCGCGCCGTAAAGTAAACATTTTTCACCCTTCGGTCTTTCGAGACTTTGTTGAGGAAGTCAAGAGACAACAGTTTAACTGTAAATTTAAAAACATTTTCATAGGTTTTCCTAGCATTCGTATCCACAAAGTGGACGTGCGTTGACATGTCAACAAAGATCTCTTGGTCGTTGAGCATTTCACTTATGATCTCGTAAGATTCATCTGATGTTCTTACTCTTTCTTTTTCACTTGGTTTTAAGAAATTATCAAAAATACTCATGTTAAATAATCTCGTCTATCAAGCCATACTGCAGACATTTTTCAGCTTCCCACCAAAGATCGTGTTTTAGAATATTATCTAATTCTCTCTTTGGTATTTTGGTATGCTCTTTATAAATGTTCTTGATCTTTTCCATTAACATCTTGGAATTCTCCATACCATCTTCCATCTCTTGAAATTTTCCCCACATAGCCCCGGAAAGTTGATGTACTAGCATGCATGCATTCCTGTGCATCATTCGATGCGCTCCGACACATGACATTAAAGTTGCGGCCGATGCGGCGCAGCCGTCGATAACAGTATGCACAGGTACCTTTGAGTTTCTAATGTAATCTAGGGCTGCTAATCCCGCAAATACAGATCCACCATAACTGTTTATGTGCAGCATGATAGGCGGTGGCTCGTACTCTAAGGGCCCTGTTTTCGATAACATGTTTACATTTAGATTAAAAATAAATTTGTTTAGTTGCAAGATTTTAGGCCTCGTTACTCCAGAATAAAAGTAAATTCTATTGTGGCTTGAATCAACAACGTTGAAGTCGGTTGAGGCATGCCCTTTTGTTTCTGAAGCGTAATCATGTACCGACATCGGGTCTTCTACTTCTGTCTCCTTGGATCCCCAAAAACAATCCCTCACTTCTTTGAATTCTCCAAGACGATGGAACGAAGCTCTTTTAGTTCTTTAATCATCTCCATCGCTGTCTTTCTAAGCCTTCTGCCGGCAGACGCATTGCCCTCTTCTGATTTTTGAGCATCCTCTTTTGCTTTCGCAAGCTCTTCTAAAATTTCTCTAAACTTTTCTACAATCATTGTTTTCTCCTTTTTTAAAGTTTAATTCTGTCTGTGGGCCCACCTGGACTTGAACCAGAAACCTTCTGTTTATGAGACAGATGCTCTAACCAATTGAGCTATGGGCCCGTATTATCTATTTATAACAGAAATTATAAATAAGTTTCAATTAATTTTTTGCGAATCATGGTTCTTATGCCAGGATTTATCTTTAAGATGTGTGGCATCATAGAATGCCTCACGTGATTCCTCATGTATTCTAATCTCGCGTTTGAGGGGTCCTCTATCCATTTGATACCCTTCCTATGGACATAGTCTTTTAAGACCCTCCTAGACGTCATTAAGAATGGTCTATGGAGGTTTGGGGGTCGGTGGTAAGGAATCAACTTACCTTCTCCATGCAAAGACGACATTATCCAAGTTTCAACGCAGTCGTCTAGGTGATGACAAGTAATAATAAAATTACTTTGAATTCTCTTAAAAAAATTGTACCTTTCGTCTCTCCAGAACTCTTCCATAGACCTTTTACCTTTCGTACCTTTTACTCTTCCGATGAAAAGATCCAAATGCTGTTCTTTGGCATAGCTTTCAACAAAATCTTGAGCTTCTTGAGAATGAGATGTATCATGATTAAAATAGGCTAGTCTGACTTTTCTCCTTCCCTGTTGGAGGAAATGGGTGACAGCCATACTATCTAGACCGCCGGAACAAGCAACGACAACATTACTTGGAATTTTGCCAATTATACGAATCATGAGATAAGTATAAACTATTGTTATAAAGTTGTCAAGAGTTTTTTAAGATTTTTTTCTTTTCTTTGATTTTTTACCCCATGACTTGCCGCGGCCTTTTTCTGAACACGCTCCAGGAGTAGGTCGGCATGATGGATACTTTGATCTCTTTTCTCCGGATGAGCGGCCGCATGCTTTGCATTTTTTGCGTCCTGTTTTTTTGTCTTTACGGCAAGTGTTACAATCAACCCAACCTTTCTTTTTTCCTTTAGCACCTTTTCTTCCGAACCAATCTCTCAAGGAAGATTCTTTACCGGATTCTGTTCCGGCTTTTTTGCGCTTCTTCTTTCGCTTTTCGAGAACTATAGACAGCTCTTCTTCTATGACTTCTATAAGTTCTTGATTTTTCATTTTTTCTTTTTACTCTTATTTCCCCAGTTTGCTGCGCCTACTTTTCGGCATTTTACAAGAGCGCCGGAAGCGTATGCTGATGGCCAGACTTTGTATCTAGACTTTACTTTATTGTAACATGCATCTTTTTTACCGGATGATTTTTTCTTTTTCTTCTTTTTTCTTTTCTTGCGTTTTTCGTCTAAAACTGCAGTAAGTTCTTCTTCTATTATCTTTATTAAATAGTTTTTAATCATCTTACCAAGCTCTACAGGACCAGTATCTTGCTTTCCATTTTGGGACCGGGCTTTCGCAGTTGTGTGTGGCTAGAAAAGCATTTCCTGCCTTTGGATTTAAGTTTCTCAATTTCATCGTTTTCCAGCCTTTCTTTTTTGTGGTATTACCGG